>Ga0214479_100957_pt1 | contig 13734 bp, 12 predicted proteins | sample M1_20Mar14CPVII9_5_FD_165054 | JGI IMG/M metagenome (GOLD analysis project Ga0214479, IMG submission 165054) | Marine eukaryotic communities from Monterey Bay, California, United States - M1_20Mar14CPVII9sort6BwellE14 | ecosystem: Environmental > Aquatic > Marine > Unclassified | place: USA...
GGAATGGGATGATACGATCCTCAGAAGCTCTCCAAACAGGTATCTCATACTGACCGCTATATCTACACAGCCGCCGGAGGAGATTCCGATCAGTTGCCTCCAGCAGGAAGGCAAAAGTTTCATAAGACTGGGTACAACCCCCATGAGAAGACCTGCCTGATTGCCAAGCGAAGCCTGCAACTCATATTCAACCAACAACAGATCATTAGGAGTAGCTCCTTCCACAAACGCGTCACACAGTGCGTTGAACAACTCCCCAACTGCTTGTAGTGGCTTGGAGTTCAATTGATTCTGCTCAAACTTTGCTGCACAGAAGAGTCCATTCGACTCACTTGTCAGTTTTAGGGCGTGCAGTGCAAGGCGTGACTTCCCAACCCCAGCCCCTCCTGAGATGATGACACCTCTTGATGTCTTTTCACTGATGTACTGTTGGTATAACCCACCCAACCTTGCCTCCTCATCTTGTCTACCGTAGAGTTTATCACATATCAATAACGTTGGGAGGGAACTTGTCACTTGAATGTCGTCGAGATAGCAACTTGGGTCCTCAACCATAAGTGTTAGATCTTGTCTAAGGTCTGCAAATGAAGAATATGCATCATCGTCACAATAATCGCCCTTGCTACAGTCGAGAAGGTTCTTCACGAGGGTGCATATCGACCGGGGCGCCCCCTTCCCCTTGAGCTTGGCAATACAACTCGATATCTTATCCCCTTCGCCGGTGGTTGATAATCTCTTCTGGGGACGAGTAGTATTAGGATGTTGTTTACTCTCCGAAGTATTAAGATCAATGCCCTGAGCAAAAGAAGAAGGTGCATTTAATAATGATGGCATATCCTCGATAAGTTGCTCTTGATCTGCAGAGAATAATTCATATAAAATCAACCCCACGGCAAATAATCTTGATTGAACAGTTCCAATATCAGAAATGCCGGTCTCACTATTCATTATCCAAACAAAGTCTGGCATTAGATAGAAGAAGATATTTTTCGAAACTAAACTCGCAAGAGGTATTGACTCATTCTCCTTCTCTTCTGATTCAATAATGTAATCTATTATCATGAGGGCAATTAGTATTGCTGATTTGATATATTCATTGCTACTGTTGGTACTGGTTGTCATATCTTTTGCAAACTTTAATTTGGACCTTTCAATCCACTGCAGTAGGGATATAGAATCAGAACCTTCTTTGTTCTTTGAACAAGATACATTCGTACTAACTCCCGAGGCCATTCTCGGCTGAGTATTCGGTTGGTTTGGCATATTAATATGTGGCATATGTGATTGTGATGATTGTGATGGCATCATACTGTTTTCTGTAGTAACACTTTGCTGTTGTTGCTGATGGTGCAACATTTTCTGCTGAAGTTGCTGAATCTGCATTTGTAATATGTCATGCTGTTGTTGTAAAGAAGTGTAATCTTCTTGCTGTCCTTGTCCTACTACTGCCTGCTGCTGCTGCTGCTGCAAACCGGGCGGATTATTATAACTCATCGGTACAGAATTAGCACCAGTATTTGGATATTGCAACTCAGCGCCCCCACTTAAACCTCCTACATTCATATTATTGCTGCTGGTATCCAAGTCCTCAAATAATAATTGCATAACAATACTAAATATCTTTTCATATTCTATACATGTCCATACGTTATTCGCAGCATCTGTTTCAATTAGAAACCTACCCGGTGGATTTAAGCCATGTATATATTGGATAATATTGTTAATAATATTGCATTGTTCCATATGATTATTGATATTTGATATAAAGTTATGTTTCTGTGTATTAATTAATAATTGGAATTGTTGATTACCACCCGAAGAATGAGAGGTGTTTGGTTTTAGATTATATTCTTTAGTGAATAGGACATCCTATGGAATGGAAGAAGTGTAGTACATATTGCAATTTGCAATTGGGACATTGAGACATATATAAGAAGACAACTAATATACATACGTCATGTGGTGGTAGAAGCAAAAGATAAAACTTACATTCAACTGTGGTATAATTGATAAAGTCGCCATTGTTCAATCAATAACTAATGCAATACCTTCTTCAAGATAGGTAGATGATCATTGATACAGAGTTCATCAACATCTCATCATACTTATCATGTGTTTGTGGTGTCTCTTCTAATGCGATTCAAAATTTAGAAACAACCCTGATTAAAAATCGATCTATGTCTGTCCGTCGTCAGCTCAACATATTGGTATCCTAAACCAACTCTCATAAAATCAGTTGCTACTATTGCCCTTGCAACAATATGGTTAATATTGTTAGTTATTTGTTAGTAATATATCTCTATCCATCAGATGCCGGTATTTCACAGCATAATCATGTTCCCACCACCGTATGATGCCTGGTTGAACTGCTGGAAATGTATAATCCCATTCGGGTATAGTAATATCTACTGTCCTTCCTCCGATATCATATGCATTAAGATTGTTGTTCACATCATGTGTATAAATATATTGTGTTCGGCTAATCGTATCCCAGAAGTCACGGCTAGAATTATGCCAACGTAGTGCCTCACAAAGACCATTCTCCACCACATCCCTGGCAATGTTATACTTATTAGAAAGGTAAGTCATTAATTGCTCTCTATCATCGTCTGTTTTTACCCCCAACGATTCTAAACGATTATATGTCTCGGTGCCCTTACATATAGATGTATTCGATATGTGCACATTATTAGTGATAATTCCAATCTTTGTCAGCACGTGTATTAATTCGGTTGCTCCAAGATCACGAACCAAGTACAATTCCTTTACAAACTTCTTTACCACGGTAGTAGTATCATTATTAGTATTAGCCAATTCGATCAGACTTGGTAATTTATGCAACGATGCCATTATTTTGGTAATGTGTACCTTCTTCTGATGACATACTTGACGTCTTGTGTGTGTTCCAGTCGAAACAGCACCATGGTTATCCCTCTTCTCATCAATAAAACGAAGTATGAAGTTCTGAACCAAATCACTTTCATCTGCCATATCAATACCCTTCTTCCACCCACTTGGAGACGGAATAAAAGGTATTGTTAGAAGTGCTTCCAATACAATGTAAATATTACCATCATACTTTTGTCCCAACCTCAACAAATAATGAATAAAGATGCTGTAATAGATTTCTTTCGTGCATTGTGGAGGGATGTAGTTGAATTCTTCATTCGGTGATAATTGAAGAGATTGAATAGACTCTGAATCAATTGTGGTGATTGGATTCCGTGCATTGGTCCATCCTTTCCAAATTGTAAGAACCTTCTTGAATTTGTTTTGTTTGTTGTCCGCATATTCTAATTGATCATATACTGTCCGCCTCCTACTAACTTTGGTATCTTCACTATCTTCTCTCTTTCTCTTCATCCTAGTCTGTTGTTATGTCTGTATTGTTAAGCAGGGTCAGTCTTGTTTGATTTAGCTAAATGATAAGCATGAGATAGTCAAGGTGAGACCAATGACTGTTTGATACCCCGCTTTAATTTAAAATTTTAAAATGTTTTAACTCCCACTTCCTTTGCTCCTCTCTTCTCTTGCTAATCCTTTGGCTAATCAACAAGAGTCAACAAGAGTTATTCTTGTTACTTTCTCTTCTTGCTTTGCATTCATTGGCTAGATGTAACAAAGAAGCAATTGATAATTGACACAGTACTAGAAGAGAAATAAAACTTGTCATTCAAAGAGTGGTCTATCTTCTTCGGAGTGGTTTTGGGGCTGCCGCGAGGCTTCAAAGAGTGGTCTATCTTCTTTTGGTGTTGGTAATGTGACAGTAACTGTGATCAGGATACCGGGGCTGAACATCATCATCATAGAATCTGTTTTTGGTTTGATTTGGCCCTACAGCTCTAAGACTTCTCCGAAGCTTGGATTACAAAACACGACCCCATAGCAACACAAAGGCAAAGAGTGGCAAGAACAACATGAGAGATGGACCCCGACCCCTAGAATAATGATAGAATACTATATCCTGTGTGGCCAATTCATGGACATCTGTGGCTGTGGCCGTGGCCGTACTTAGAAAAGATATCTTCCTAACATACTAAAGAACTTGTATACCAGCTACGGCCACATTTGGTGAAGATGTCAGTGCACCAGGCGATAATTCGTAGACAAGCAATTGCTCGAGAATCACTTGCAATTTTCCTCCGATATATAGCATCTGATACTTCTTGTTGGTTTGTCATTAATGGCATACATAGCCATCACTCGTCGCTTAGTAACCGTTGTGGTATGTCTGAGATAAGCTATAATGCTTTACTCGTTGCTGCTAACCTTGCAACATATAACAATGGACGTCTTGCAATAAAACCTAAAGAGTGGGGAACTTTCATCAATGATGTGATATCAAAGGATATAGACGATTGCAAAGAAGTAGCGACGCCAATAGAAGTGATACCGCGTACTAGATTAGATCTAACAGCACTTATTAACGGCACACAACGACAAGAGAAGAACGTGACATCAGTATATTGTATCCGCATCGGAACTAAGTATGGTGGCTCTCCTAAAAATCTACAACAACAATTAGCACAAAAGATTACACCCCTCAACTCAATAATCTACGATCGGTGCAACGAACTCTTGGTCGCGTATCCGAACGTGTTATTGCAGATGCTATTGTTGAGAATGAAGAACTATTTGATGCCGCTAGGAAGGAGGTAGCAAGGATGCATATATTACCAGACACAAAACAACATACCAAACCAAAGAGTACCACCTCCGTATCATCTAATACAACAGCAAAGACAACTACTGCTACATCTACACCAAATGATATTGACGAGAGACCAAGTAAGAAAGTAAAAGTATCACCCGGTAAAAGACAGAGAAGTGTGACGGAAAAGTTAATGTCAATCAAAAACGTTCCCGAGCATACCTGAGAGAATTGACTATCAAGTTGAAAGGTTTTAGAAAGGTTAGAAAGAAATCAGACGTGGGCCTTGAAACAAAGATGTTTAGAGTACTCAAATCAATTGGTGTTGAACTTACTCGGTATCATGGTGGTAGTTTGATGGGCAAGGATATCAAGAAGGTAATGGATAATGCCTCTTACATTTTTGATGAATTTAAAAAGATATTAAAAGATGGGAGCGACCCAATGCAGTTGTTAACAATGATGATATTGATAAGAAGTGTGAAGAGTATAAATCCGTGTTTTTGTTGTGGGATGGTGCCTTTTCTTATGCAGCTGTCCAAGCTCATAAGGATGTAGGTTGTAACATTACCCATAAAGTCCACCTTATGTGGAAACATGTAGCATGGCAAATGAAGGAACTAAAACATCTGGGTGGATTGGGTGATAAAATGGAAGACTGGGTGGAGAGGGCACATCAGGATGGTGCCCGTCGTCGTCGGAGGTTTTATTTTACCCGTAATGCCGCACTAAGAGCAAAGGCCACAGCACGTATTGAGCACCGTGATACGAAGGCAGAAGTTATAGCATATCAGGAAGGCATGGATGTAAGGCACAAGAAGACGTTCTCAAATCCTCAGAAGAATACGAAGACACTCGGGTTAAAGAAGCAACGCGAGGAGAATCGACTAGCTGCTTTAAATGCACACAATTCGAAGATGGCTGCTCGGGCTGAAGCTCGTGATGCGTTGGAGAACGCCCCTGCTGTTGTTGATACCCCTATGGCCGATGTTACACCCGTTCCGTTGTGTGTTGTGGGGCTGGTTCTTAATTTAATACCAAAATTTGACGAACTAATTATGTAATAAATATAAATAGCCGTGCCTCCGGACCTCAACCATCTAATGTATTATTAATACCAATCTAACTGACGATACAATGGCATTATTATGTCCATTATTGTACTATTAGCACCGATATGATGGCAAAATTAACAAATTTGTGGGTGGAGGATACTGGATGCCTTAACTAAATATATAATAATTTTGATACCGTGCCGCTCATACCATTAGAAAGAGCGTTAAATTCTGATCTAGAGGCATTATCGACAGTATACCAACATACGTATATCGGTACTAATCACTATTTGATTGACGAAGCCATCACTACTATTAAAATAAAAAAAAATGAAAATGAAAAGTGGAAGTAATTAAGGAAGTTAGGCGGTTGTAGCTTTATGGGAATTAATTATTGTACCACAAGCCCGTACTTTTTTTGTATGGTGAAATGCCCGTACCACTAAGAACGTGCAAAAAAGAGCGAAGATGATAGATAGAAGCCTGAACGTAATTTAGATAGTAATGTGTTGACTTAGGTATGCGTTGGTCAACTCTTAGACTAAGTATCAACTCGCCTAAAACAATGTTATTACACCACATAGAATGTAAGTTTAGCTGTTTATGTAATCTTTTCTCTTGTGCCTTTATTTCTCCCTTTCTAAAGTCATATATATAATCATTAATCACTTAATAATAATGTGATATACCTCTATTACTCTTCTTTCTCCTCTAATAATAACCTCCTCTGGATGTAAATGGAAAAGTTTAGAATATAAAAGAGACATCATCAATTGCAATATCATATGGTTATAGGAGATGCTAGCACATCAGCCAAATAATAATAGTATATACGTAGTATCGTAGCTTGGCTGATTTGTATAATATGTCGTTGTTGCAACAACTTCAAGAGGAGGAGGAAGAGCAGCGTCGTATACAACAAAGTATGCAACATATTTATATGATACTTCAACATCATCAACAGCAGCAGCACCAACAACAATTAAATTCGATGCCTGAAATTTCCTTACGGCAGTGGGTTCATATAAACAGTAGGAACATTACTCAGTCATCCTATCAATATCATGAATATATCAAATCAGCAATTCTCCTTGCCCTCATGTTAATAGATTATATAATTGAATCGGAAGAAGAACAAGATGAACCAATACCTCTTGAGTGTATTGATTCTAGTAGGGTGTTATTCTATTTGATGCGAAAGAGAAATTCATATGAAGGATTAAATAACGATGAATCACAACCAGAAAGAACTGCAGACTTGGAAGATTCAGACTTTGTTTGGATAATGAATAGTAGTTCAGAGGATGGTAATTCTGACATTGGGACTGCCCAATCAAGATTATTTGCCGTGGGGTTGATTTTATATGAATTATTCTCTGCAGATCAAGAGCAACTTATTGAGGATATGCCATCATTTACGAATACTACATCTCCATCGGTACAGGGCATCGATCTCAATACCAATACAGATGCACCACCATCGGAGAGTAAACACCATCCTAATGCTAATCGTCCACAGAAGAGATTATCAACCACTGGCGAAGGGGATAAGATATCGAGTTGTATTGCCAAGCTCGAGGGGAAGGGAGCGCCTCGGTCGATATGCACCCTCGTGAAGAACCTTCTCGACTGTAGCAAGGGTGATTATTGTGAGGATGATGCATATTCTTCATTTGCAGACCTTAGACAAGATCTGACACTTATGGTTGAGGACCCAAGTTGCTATCTCGACGACATTCAAGTGACAAGTTCCCTCCCAACGTTATTGATATGTGATAAGCTCTACGGTAGAAAAGATGAGGAGGCAAGGTTGGGTGGGTTATACCAACAGTACATGAGTGAAAAGACATCAAGAGGTGTCATCATCTCAGGAGGGGCTGGGGTTGGGAAGTCACGCCTTGCACTGCACGCCCTGAAACTGACAAGTGAGTCGAATGGGCTCTTCTGTGCAGCAAAGTTTGAGCAGAATCAATTAAACTCTAAGCCACTACAAGCAGTTGGGGAGTTGTTCAACGCGCTTTGTGATGTGTTTGTGGAAGGAGCTACTCCTAATGATCTGTTGTTGGTTGAATATGAGTTGCAGGCTTCGCTTGGCAATCAAGCAGGTCTTCTCATGGGGGTTGTGCCCAATCTTATGAAACTTTTGCCTTCCTGCTGGAGGCAACTGATCGGAATCTCCTCCGGCGGCTGTGTAGATATAGCGGTCAGTATGAGATACCTGTTTGGAGAGCTTCTGAGGATCGTATCATCCCATTCCAAACGGCCGATCTCGCTGTTTATGGATGACATTCAATTCGCCGATGACGCATCGTTATTATTGATTAGTCAGCTGCTAATCAGTGCAAAGGCCTGCTCTGGTGGAGGCTTCTTTCCTGCCTTCTTCATCTTTTGTCACCGAGACGATGAGGACTATCACAACACGCCTTTTGGTGCCTGGCTCAGCTCATTATCAATCTTCTCTCTGGAAAGTATAGTGTTGGGAAATCTGAGTGTTGAAAGTGTCAACAGTCTCGTCTCGGAAACATTACACCTCAGTCCACGCATTACACGTCCACTGTCAGCTGTTGTGCATCATAAATCGAGGGGCAATCCGTTGTTTCTGACTCAGCTACTGGGATCCTTACACGGGCAAGGGTATATCTATGTTGATTTGACTTTGTCAAGATGGGCTTGGAATATGGAGAAGATTGCACAGGAGCCTGTCTCACCTTCTGTAGTAGCCCTTTTGACGAAGGAGATGAAGCGATTGCATGCTGACCTTCAGCTTGGCTTGGGAGTTGTTTCGTGTTTGGGATCTAGTATCCAGAAGGATGTGCTTGATATCTTATCGAAAGATCTCAATGTTGATCTGTTTGACATACTGAACCAAGTATCAAAGAAGGGGTTTATGGATAAGTTAGATGATGATGTTGCAAAGTTTCGTTTTGCACACGACAAGATCCAGGAGGCAGGTATGTGTACATCATCATCCACCGACCCTTGTCAATTGAATTGTGTGGTCTTCTTTTTTCAACCACTTGTCTTTGCGACTCACACATTCATAACACTTTATTCCTCTCACTTACTCTAGCATACGAGTTACAGTCAAAAGAGCACAGACGAAAAGATCACCTGAGATATGGCCTAGCTATTTACTTTGATACATTAGGAGATGATAACACAAGCAATGAGCAGCTCTTCTTCACCTCCATCACCCAAATAAACCACGGAGGACCAGATATAGTTGGTGATCCTCACAAGAAGAGCATGATAGCAGGGCTGAACTTGAAAGCAGGTCGACTCTCGATTGCCCTCTCTGACTATACAACCGCATTCACATTGTTTGAACACGGTATTTCGTACTTGGGCGATGATAAATGGACATCACAGTATGAACTGTCTATTGATTTGTTCGATTCGGCAGCCGAGGCGGCCTGTGTTCTGAACAAGAGATCAGTTGTGAACTCTCGTGTGGAAGAAGTGGTGGCTCATGCCAAATGCTTCGATGACAGTCTAAACTGTAAGTATCTGCTCTTATGTGACATCATGCTTCTTCTGATATTAAGCTTCTTCTTTTTCATTGAACATGATGGCTAACCATCACTCTTACTCTGCAATGTTTCTCTTTGAATACAGGTTTGTCTGTTGCTGCCAAATCTCTTCAGAGTGCAAATAAATTGCAAGAATCAATGGAATCTATACTCGAGATACTAAATAAACTCGGAGAGGCGGCTCCTCGACCCATGGGAGACAGTGCATTGATGACAGATATTGATGCCATGATTAAAGTATTACATGATCGATCTGATGTATCCCTCCTCAATATGCAAGACAACAAAGATAAAAAGTTTGTGGCATTACATCAACTATACTCTGACCTCATTCAAGTAATATATTTCATCAAGCCTGACCTTCTTGGCTCTCTATCTTTGAGGATGATTGAGCTTACCATGGCAAAGGGGAAAACTCCTACATCCCCCTTTTCGTTCGTGTATTTTGGATCAATGCTTGCTGCTATGGGTAAAGTCGAGAAAGCTTGCAGGCTAGGTGAGTGTTCATTCTATCATGATTGTATACTGCAACATTGTTCTCTTTACACATGGCTTGCACCTTGTTATTGTTTTCATTCTAACCCGACCTATAAAATGCAACACTGCAGGAAGACTAGCACTGAAATTGGTTGATGAGAATGCATCGTCTTCGAAATACAAGCCAATGGTAATCTCAATATGTCACAATGCAATCTTGTTCCATTCTGAACCACTTCAATCTACTGCCCAAGCATTTCATAAGGGATACAAAGCTGGTCAGCAGCTTGGTGACTTCCTATCCGAGCGCTTGAACCTACTGATGTCAATAACAATTAATTACCTCGCTGGCCAGAATCTACGCGCTGTCCAAGCAACTATCAAAGATTATGTAGAGAGTCAGAAAAACAAAAACTTGTAAGTTCATTATGTCTGCCCATTGTTTGAGGTGTATGTCTTCTCTCTTCTCTTTTTTGCTCATATCCCGACCATTATTTCCACAACAACATTCTTTAGCCTCCCCCCTATAATACTTCACTCTCAAGTTATTGCTCTACAACAAGGTCTACACACGATAGAATCCGGCCCGACGAAAGCTGAAACATTAGCAATAAATAAAACAAATATAATTGTTCACGTTGATAGCAAAATTCACAGATTAGTACGTTCATTTCTGTTTCGTCAGTCGGACGGCAACTACTTACTTGATGAGCTTAATATATCAGGTACAATTGCTGAAATGAAGATGCAGCCACGACCGTTGTTATACATGGGTATCTTCTATGAGGGGCTGACATGCTTTCTGTGTTCAATCGGGATCACAGACCCAACAAAGTCAAAATCACTAATTGAAAGAGGGCAGTCTGTGTTGACAAGAATTCGTAGTTTGGCCGAACACTCGTCTTGGAATTGGGAAAACAAAGTACTGCTACTCGAGGCAATGAAGATGCACACAATGGGCAATCTAGATGCTGCAGGGCCGCTCTACACTAGCTCAATACGATCTGCTCGTGAGCATAAGTTTATACACGAGGAAGCTGTTGCTAGTGAATTGGCAGGGGAGTATATGTATGAACAAGGTAATCATTCAGACGCATATGCATTATTTATGCATTCCATAAAGTGTTTCAAGGAGTGGGGAGCTAATGCAGTAGCAGAAAGAGTCGAGACGAGTGTACAAACCAAGTTTGGTGCCAAAGTATCTCATTTGCAAGCTATTGATGTCAGTGATGCAATGAAAAGAATCCTATCTTTTGATCAGCAGAAGAAGAAGAGGAGTCTAGTAGGACTTTAGTAACTTGAAGATTAAACTTACCTGTTAAAATCATATTATCACCGAGTATTAGTTCATCTGTACTTACTTAACTACCTTATAGACACATACATTAGTGTTGCATTAGTCAATAAATCTTGCATTGTTGATCCTTGTGGTATGTGAAAGGTACCAGGACAGCCACAAAAGGAATGGTCATTGACTTAGCAATAGCATTAGCATGATTAGAAGTAGAAATCTTGCTATTTTTTGATGGTAGGATATCCTTTACCTTTTTGAAATCAATATGCTGAATGATATGTTTTATTATCAACCAGCTATATAAAAGGTGTATGAGAGGTACATTTTATACTTTCAGGGCATTATATTGATACCAGACCAAGATAAAAAGCTTTGATAAAATAAAATGATGTAAAGGTCGATGGTATCCTAGGATACCTCAAATAACTAGTGCAGTCCTCTTTCTTACTATATAGTAGCCAACCAATATGATGAACTGGACCCCACCCTGAAAATCAATAACCGAATCGTCAGAGAGATGTAGTGAAGGATAGGGTGCTTGAAGTCGTCCAAAAAGTACTTCTAGGTGGATAGATAGGTATATTAAGGCAAAAGTGACCCCCCAATCACTATGATTTTTACAGTTACGTTTAAATCTTCAAGTTACTCAAGTCCAACTAGACTCCTCTTCTTCTGCTGCTGCTGCGGCTGCTGATCCAAAGATAGGATTCGTGCCATTGCATCACTGACATCAACAGCCTGCAAATGAGATACATTCGTACCAAACTTAGTTTGCACACTCATCTCGACTCGTTTTGCTACTGCATCGGCTCCCCACTCCTTGAAACACTTTATGGAATGCATAAACAATGCGTATGCATCTGAATGATTACCTTGTTCATATGAGTACTCCCCTGCCAATTCACTAGCAACAGCTTCCTCATGTATAAACTTATGCTCACGAGCAGATCGTATTGAGCTAGTGTAGAGTGGCCCTGCAGCATCTAGATTGCCCATTGTGTGCATCTCCATCGCCTCGAGTAGCAGTACTTTGTTCTCCCAATTCCAAGACGAGTGCTCAGCCAAACTACGAATCCTTGTCAATAAAGACTGACCTCTTTCTATTAGCGATTTTGACTTTGTTGGGTCTGTGATCCCAATTGAACACAGAAAGCATGTCAACCCCTCATAGAAGATACCCATAAATAGCATCGGCCGTAGCTGCATCTTTCTATCAGTAATCAACTCACATATATTAAGCTCATCAAGTAAGTTGCTATCAACTTTTCGAAAGAGTAATGAACGTACCAACTTGTGAATCTTGCTATTCAAGTGAAAAATTATATTTGTTCTATCTTTCGCCAATGATTCAGCTTCCGTCGGGCTGGGATCTATATCTATCGTGTGTAGACCTTGCTGTAGAGTGATAACTTGGGTGTGAAGTAATATATAACCGTAGAAAAAGGCTGATTTTTCGTCTTTCATCATCTTGACATAATCATCTTTGATAGTTGCTTGGACAGCGCGTAGATTCTGACCAGCGATATAATTCATTGCAATAGATAGTTGCAAGTTCCATCTTGAGTTCAAGAAGTCACCGGACTGCTGCCCAGCTATATAACCCATATGATGTGCTTCAGCGGTAGACTGGAAAGGTTCGGAATGAAAAAGGCTTGTCTGATTTGCAATTAAGATTACCAATGGCTTGTATTTTGATGACGATGCATTCTCCTCAATTAATTTAAGTGCCAGTCTTCCTGCAATGTTGTATTTTATAGGTGGGGTTAGAATGACAAACATAATAAGGTTCAACCCATAATTTACAGATAATCATGGTACAATGAACACTCACCTAGCCTGCAAGCTTTCTCGACTTTACCCATTGCAGCAAGCGTCGATCCATAATAAGCAAATGAAAGAGGAGAAGTAGGAGTCATACCTTTTGTCATGGTAAGCTCAATCATCCTCAAAGACACCGAACCAATAAGGGCAGGCTTGACAAAATATATTACTTGAACTAGGTCAGAGTACAATTGATGTAACGCCACAAGCTTTTTATCTTTGGTGTCTTGAATATTGAGGAGAGAGTCATCCGATCGATCATGTAATACTTTAATCATGGCATCAATATCTGTCATCAATGCACTGTCTCCCATGGGTCGAGGAGCCGCCTCTCCGAGTTTATTTAGTATCTCGAGTATAGATTCCATTGATTCTTGCAATTTATTTGCACTCTGAAGAGATTTGGCAGCAACAGACAAACCTGTATTCAAAGAGAAACATTGCAGAGTAAGAGTGATGGTTAGTCATCATGTTCAATGAAAAGAAAGAAGCTTAATATCAGAAGAAGCATGATGTCACATAAGAGCAGATACTTACAGTTTAGACTGTCATCGAAGCATTTGGCATGAGCCACCACTTCTTCCACACGAGATTTCACTACTGATCTCTTGTTCAGAGCACAGGCCGCCTCTGCTGCCGAATCGAACAAATCAATAGAAAGTTCGTACTGTGATGTCCATTTATCATCGCCCAAGTACGAAATACCGTGTTCAAACAATGTGAATGCGGTTGTATAGTCAGAGAGGGCAATCGAAAGACGTCCTGCTTTCAGGTTCAGACCTGCTATCATGCTCTTCTTGTGAGGATCACCAACTATATCTGGTCCTCCGTGGTTTATTTGGGTGATGGAGGTGAAGAAGAGCTGCTCATTGCTTGTGTTATCATCTCCTAATGTATCAAAGTAAA
>Ga0214479_100959_pt1 | contig 13714 bp, 12 predicted proteins | sample M1_20Mar14CPVII9_5_FD_165054 | JGI IMG/M metagenome (GOLD analysis project Ga0214479, IMG submission 165054) | Marine eukaryotic communities from Monterey Bay, California, United States - M1_20Mar14CPVII9sort6BwellE14 | ecosystem: Environmental > Aquatic > Marine > Unclassified | place: USA...
TTGATAGTGGTGTACTCCCTAAGATGATTTCAATGTTGAGTAATGGACCTTTATTACAACAACTAGTTTCAGATGACGTAGGTAGTTCTTGTGAGACTTTTATGAGAAGCATCTGACGATAATACTGACAACCACAACCGCATCAGGATTTATATCAAAGGCCATCGGCGGGCAGACCCTGCATTAGGGTTCGAAATGACTAGATCAACAAAGATGGGTAAGTTATTTCAGTCATATGCACAAAGAAGGGGATTAGAATTGGACAGTCTTCGTTTCATGGTGGATGGTGAGAGAATAGCTGAGAGTGATACACCATCATTTTTAGAGTTAGAAGATGGTGATTATATAGATGCTCCCAAGGCCCAGTCCGCCTGTTGAGACGAGAGGATTCTTTGCAATATTAAGAGGCTTTACTGTTACCACTGTTAGTATTAGTGTAATGTTTTAGTGTGTCTACTTTTTTTTAGTTTTTAGAAGGTACCAACGGATATGTGAAGATGGACGAAGCCGATCTTGAAGATGCTTAGATTAAAAAGGTACTTAGTATGCAAATTTAAAAGTTTAGTTTTTAACATCCGTACACTCTTCAGCTTCCTGTTGATCCAAAACTTGTAGAGTCTTCTGAATCTCGATATTGGTGTCATGATGACGATAATACATTGGAACAAAGGAAGGCCTCTTATTATTCTCGAGCCCGAGCAAATTGTACTTTGATAAATCAAGCAATAGCGGAATACAACCCTGGTTCACCAGATACTCGACTTGCTTCGTACTACCGTTATCAACAGCGTTTACAATTACCCAAGCAGCCTCCCTACGGATGCTTCTCATAAAAGTCTCACAAGAACTACCTACGTCATCTGAAACTAGTTGTTGTAATAAAGGTCCATTACTCAACATTGAAATCATCTTAGGGAGTACACCACTATCAATCACAGCTTGAATCTGATCTTCTGTCCCAGCTGTTATGTTTGAAATGATCGAGCATGCTTCTTGCAGAATGTGTGCGCTTGTACTTGATAGTAGATTCAGTAGAGATGGCAGAACATTATTGTCGATAATAATCTGTGCATGGGAATCATTATCACCAGTAATGTTTAACAACACTTTCATTGCAGCTAGCTGCACTATTTTCTTCACTGCAGGCATTTCTTCATTTGTGTTAGGATATTCTATCAGCTCTACAAGTCGATGTATACCAGTAACATCAAATGCATCAATTAAAGCTTGGACGGCATAAGTATCCACCTTATCATAATCATAAAGCAGGAAACTCAATGCCCAACAAGCATTTACTAACACTCTCTCATCTGAATGATGAAGCAATTCATTTAATACAGGCAGTGAGCATTTTGTAATGTTAAAATCAGGCCTGGGTGTACTCCGACAGATATTATACAAAGCCCAGACATAATATCTCACAGACTTAACTTCACTTGTCTGATGATCCTCAAGTAACTTTAACAAGGACTGTAAGACCAAATCTGTATGAGGAGTGTTACTTGATATATTTCCCACAGCCCAGGCAGCAGATTTAGGAATTTGACTATCCGGAGAGCCCAGGAGGTGTACTATTGATGGAACAGCTCCTAATTTGACAATTTCTTCAGCATGTTCTCTTTCCCCTGACGCATCGGACGCATCGTTTAATATGTTTATGGCTGTAAATTGAAGGTCACTATCGTTATCTCTTGATAAGAACCCTACAAGTTTGGGCAATACTCCTGACTCCACAACTCTTTTAACCGGAGGATCATCAAGAATGAGGAGACGACTCATTTGATTCATACTTTCCTGTAATAAGCTTGTTTCCTCCATTATATGGTAGACCATATGTTCAAGATTCTCCACTCTTACGGCCATAGGATCAAGAAGTTCATTGTCAATAGGAACTCTAATTGTTGATTTCAAATAATCAAATGACTCTTCGCTAAGATATACTGAAATATTTTTGGGGTATTGTTTCTTGATTGCCTTAATCACATCCTCTTGATTCAGCATAGCCATATCCAACTGAGTTGATTCAACGAATCTTTTTAGTTCACCTTCTACCTTAGATTCATATTCAATTATACAAAAGCCATTACGAAAAGATTTCATCCGACCCATGCCAAGAAGCTGTAATAATCTTGTTTCAGAATAAAGATAATCCTTTCCTCCTTCTCGAGACTTGATCAACTCTTTGCTAATTGCATATGGGAGACATAAATCAATATCTGATATAGATTCAAGTGGGAATTTATCGCATATCCTTTTACATATTGAACAGCAATTCGTGTTTTTCCAAGGACATCTCAACCCATTAATTTGTAAATGAGTTGGTAAACCCCCATAATCGAATGCTGATGAAAATGATTCCAATAATTGGCTGGTAGTTGAAGGATTGTTTATGTGTAATCTCATTGAATTCAAAGATCGTAATCTGTTGCCATCTCTCCCCCAAAAGGTAACACTCTCTAGATTAGGCAATAGAGAAAGGAAGCGAACCGATTGTGTTGCAATTTCTTCATCCATCTGAAACCTGTCACTAAACCTATAGAATAGATTGTATATTGTAACACTTCGAACATCTCTAAGATGTCTTGATACTATTCCTGTACGAAGCTGATATGCTCTTTTAATACATAGTGTTGTAACTAATGGCAATGCATCACATAACATGGCACGTGAAGTTGCTACACATGATGTGAGCGAATTGTATGGGAGGTCTATCGCAAATAGAAAGAGGGGTTAGTGTTAAATACGTACGCTATATAATTAGATATTAAACATATATGATACTCACATTCGATAACATTAGCCCAAACTTCAGGTGGTAAAGTTAAATGAGGTGAACTATCACAAATTTCTACATCTTCGTCTCCCTCGGAATCACTTATTACCGCGCCGTTATCATCCTCCTCCTCTTCAGCAGCGGTAGTATACCTAAACATATTATTCATGGTACAAAGTAATATAAAAGGATGTAACACAGAGGTCTGATCAGTGATATATCCTGATATATCACTACTGACACTAGAGAGTATTCTATTCCCGCAACGGTTTCAGATGGTCTTCCTTGCAAATGAGGCGTTAACTAGTCCTGATCGTCGTGAGGCTGCAATAGCATTCCTGGAGGCTACATTTACTGGATGGGAGTATGCAATTCGTAATCCAAATGAAGGCATCGAAGCAGTCTAGAAGCATGTCGTATGTTAAACCTCGATGATGAGAAGAATGATCATTGGTATAGATCAAAAGACTTTATGCACGATATGTTAAACTTGACAAATAATCACGTGAAAGAAACATTTGTGGGTGATCGATTAGGTGTGTTAAGTTCAAATCGATGGGGTAAGTCAACTGAATGGTTGCTACATGATAAACAAAATGTTGATCCTACATTTGGCATGGATCAGACAGGACTATGGAAACCACCATCAAATCTCCTACATGTACATGATGCCAAGATGAGTGCAGTTAAATTTGAAAAGGCACATGGACGTAAACCATCCGTGGCTGTTATTAATGTTGGTGAACTCTCCCGATACACTGATGCCAAGCGTCGTGTACAGCTTTATAGTAATCCAAGTAATTCATGGTTTACTAAGTCAGATGTGGGAAAGGCAAACAACTTTGATGTTACGGAGATCAACTTGGATGCTAAAGGGCTTACTACTGACGCGTTGGTCAGTGAGATTTACAAGATTCGTGATGATGTAGATGGAATTCAAGTAATGTGGCCTTTCCCTCCTGGTGTGGATGAGGCCGCCGTATTCAATGCCGTGCCATTATCCAAGGATGTTGATGGTATCCACTTCACCGCTTGGGGCAGTCAGTACCCTCCTGTTACACCGGCAAGTGTTATGGAGTTGATGAAAGAACATAACGTAGATGTTCGTGGCAAGCATGTGCTTGTTATTGGTCGGAGTCCTATCGTTGGTACTCCTCTATCTCATATGCTTCGGGAGGAAGGTGCCTTAGTCTCAATGGCGCATAGTGATGTTGACAAAAAGATCTTTCAAGATGCTGTTGGTCAGGCGGATGTTGTTGTAACCTCTGCAGGATCTCCAGGTGCTATTGAGGCTTCGTGGCTCAAGGATGGTGCCGAAGTGATCAATGTTGGAACAACATTCTGTGAAAAGACCGACGGATTACTTCCTGACGTCGTTGGTGATATCGGATCCAAGGCTAGTCGATTCAGTCCAGTGCCTGGTGGTGTAGGACCCTTGTCTTTGCCTATGTTGTTCCGTAATGTTGCCAAGGCTGCCTGGGATCAGGCGGAAGATGAATCCTCGTGGGAAAAGGAACCAGCTACACTCAGGTAAGCGTGTGGTCCTTCTAGTTGGGTGTCTTTGATTGTTGTGGGTGATACATACACATGTAACAACTAAATTACGCTATCTATCTCCATTCAAATTCAACAATCTTAGGAAATCCTATCACTTTGATACCTATACTGATGCCTTAAAATTTGCACAAACGGTTGATGAAATGAGTACAATCATGGATCATCATGCCAATATAAACATCGTGCACAAGTGTGTCAATGGTGTAGATATGGAGTTGACATTCTTCTCCTTTGAGGCAAATGAACTAACCTCGAAAGATTATGCTGCCGCTAAGGCTATTGATTTCATGCACCAAGACAATCCGATCGTAATGAGTGACTTTGGATATAATCTAAAACAAGAATCCATTGCCCTACATCCAGCAGAGCCAAGAGGAAGTTCAAAGTTACTCAGGGTAGATGCTCAAGGAAAAGCATCGTATCATGCCAACTTTGCAAATTCCATACCAGACTTACTTCAGGGGTGTCATGTTGTGTTCAATAACAGTCGAGTACTTGATGCTAGATTATCGGTCAAGTTGAATGATGGTGTCGAAGTGGAGCTAATGGTGAGTTTAGCTATGTTTTTGTGAGTTGAACTTTGTCGGATCGAAATAGTGCTCATATCATGTGTCTTCTACTAGCTTCTTGATCTCGGTAATGTCGACCCTGCCAAACCATGTCATGAACATACTATTAAGGCCATGATAAGATCCGAATCGGTAGCAGAAGGAGATGTGTACACCGAACCGGTGTCAGGCTCCAAAGTAGAAGTCGTGAACGTTCGTGGGTGAGTCCAAGGAGTCGTTGTATCTTATTACTTATTGTCATATCATATGAGCTCACGATATCCTCACCTTTATATGACACATATACTAGTATCTGGGAAGAAGATGAAGATGGAGGAGGCAATGGATGTGACTGTGTAGTAAAGATACACAGCAATGATAATCTCGGCACTTTCCTAGACCTAAACGGCTCAGTACCAATACCTCCATACTTACATCGGGAGGCTGTGCTGAGTGATAAGGAGAGATACCAAACTGTGTATTCCAAAGACGGAGGCTCTGTGGCCGCACCGACCGCTGGTCTACACTTTACTGATGAGGTATTGGAAAAGCTAGGAGATAATACATCACTGTTGACACTGCATGTCGGGGCTGGGACATTCATGCCGGTTCTATCATCTGATGCCAAATAACAAGTGAATGGTCTTACAATTCAATATCATCCGTAGTCTAGCGTCGCTAGAGACCGATTACAATACGCAGTATATAAACTACAACTTAGACAACGTCTATTATTCTTCTTATTCTTCTAAACTATAAGCTCTCTTCAAAATTCAGTAAGCAGGTAAAATAAGGTACACATGTCCTTTGAATAGGATGCGTATCTCAGTATCCATTGCATGGGATTCTGTCACTCCCCTACCATCCGTATTTCAACCACTGCCATTATCCTTACCAACCTCAAGTGTGTCTCCTCTGCAGAACAAGAGTGTCTTGATTAGTGGCCATACATCTTTATGTGCCCAGTGTTTACTTAGGATATCAGATGGGTTTAACTTGCCATTAATGAACGAGTATACATACTCCCCTGTTGCAAGTGCTTCACGTACGTAATGGTATGACAACATCAGGTGTCTCTTGTGCAACTTGGCTTGTGGTAATGATGATCCGTTAACTACGGTCTTATTATCTCCGAACAGTATCGATGGACCAACAATGGGTACCCCGAGATATTGTAGTGTCATCTTTAAGCTTTGCATCTGCTCTAAAGCTGTCCTTGCTGCTGTAGCCTCTGATCCATAGGTTGCCGTGTTGACAACTGATTGTAGCTTGCAGAACCAGTCAATTACCGTCTGGTTGACGAAGTGTAAACATGCTGTGACTGACTTCCCATTGAGCTTATTATGTCCCAGGTTGGCATCGGCGTAGGTATATATGCGCACAGGCTTGCCTCTTGGTGCAGGTAGGTTCTGTGGTTGTTCTTCCTTCGCACCTGCATAGGGTGTCTTGGACCAATCCACCTTAGGAGTCTCAAGGTCAGAGAAATCTGGCATGCCCGTTCTGATACGTATCGCCGCGTCCTTGAACTTCCAACAATATCCATAGATCCTCTTCATCCCTTCCAAGTGACCAATTCTGGGACTCATCCTAAAGCTGCTAAGGGTCATCACATGCACTCCAATATCGAATCTACCAAGCTGTATCACCCACTGTCCTTGTCCTACTAGGGTTTGGAATATCTTTATGTCATCTCCTTCGAGTAATTCGGACACATCTAGCTCCGGGTTACTGTTTGGCTCCAATGGAGATTGGTATTCCTTGGGATTCTCTCCAAATAACCGTACATAGGTATCCTTCATCTTGAGAATATACTTCTTGGGGGCCATAGACAGGAGTCCATCGTCTTCTCGCTTGTAGTCACATCCCAATAGGAAGTTGAGTGGATCAGTTCCCTTCAGCTTGAACTTGTGAACATCTGTCAACGCTTCAATAATATCCTGTGGTCGCTTGGATGCGATCGTGAGGTCGTCTGTATACACAGCGATATATTCATAGTGATCTCCTTGATCCCTCATCCATATATCTGGCTCGGCCTTGCATGGGAAGAATTTCATACTACGCAACACATCTGAGAACCGCTCGTGCCATCTTTTGCCGCTTGTTTTCAAGCCATAAAGTGCCTTGTTGATGACGAAGATGTGTCCCTTCTTCTCCCCAAACTCAGGTCCAGCAATTACGTATACCTTTTCACTGGTCTTTGCTTCTAGATAGGCATTTCCAATGTCAGTCTGCCATAGTTCAAGTCCATTCAGTTCGGCCAGGAATATAACAATGCGCACTCCCCGTAGTGAGACCACACCAGAGTATACACTCTCCATTGGCGTGCCGGTAAGATGTCCTCCAGTGACTATCCTGCTCTTGTACCTCTCATCGTGCTTGACCGCATATACAGTGTGAAGTGAGATGAGCTTGTGCCCTTCAGGTGGAACATTCGAACTCTTGTGACCATAGTCAATGAATGCATCATACTCGAGTAGTTGGTTAACCTCTAGTTGTTCTGATTCATACCACTTGGAGTTATCGTTCATTCGATCTAGTCTCATCGCTTCCTCATGGCTTGCGGGTACAATATGCCCGTATTGGTACACAACCTGCGCTCTATTACATCTTATCCTCATCACGTTGGACGAAAATCTAATGAGTGTATCAAGTTGGGATGCTGCCTTCTTCAGTTTACGGCGAGGGGACTCCCACTCGTCAAGCATGCCATGTTCTTGGGCGTACTCGGCCACCATGTGCTTGTCACCATCATATATTCTTGTGATGGGCTCATAAGTACACTCCCCGCTTTCCCATTGTACCAACAACTGAATCGTAGCATTCTTTCCTCTCCCCTTGGTACGATGGCCAATGACTTTCGTCATGTTGTACTTTCCTTCATCATCAGGAGGTGAATCAACATAATCACATATGTCTTGATAATCTAGCAGCTGCTCAAATATATTCTTCCCTACCTTAACTTTGAACCGACGTCTTGCCTTGTCATTTTCCATTCTGTCTTGAAAATCTCCAACATAATCAATGATTTCCCCCGCACGGCGCTCCCCACTTTCTTCTTGGGTTAAGAAGGTTCGGCCAATAAGGTCAGAAGGATCATATCCAGCTGAGAATGGACGGTCATCATGGGCGGACATTATGATCTCAGATATGTCTGAACCATGCGGTGATGATGAGGGACCTGGACCGGGTGCAGGAGGAGGTGCCGGTGTGATGCGATTGTTGACATCAGAGCCTCTAGTGACCTTCCTTAAGCCTGACCTGATAAGAACTTGCTGTGTTTCTTCATTCCACACCTTGTAAGTGACTGAATGACCCACCGACTCAGAGAAACCGATCATCCTGACAGCAATCTCATTTGATTCAGAGGGAAACGAGGATGATCCAGGCTCCTGGTAGTTGGCAATATAACATATCTCCCAGAATACAAATTTCATCATCACACTGATGTCTGGTGTTTGCCCAGATAATGCCTCGTATGGGGTACGCCAATTGAGTGTTTCACGTGCTGTGCGATTCATAATGTATGCACAATATTGGAATGCCCATAGCCACGCCTGTGGTGGAGCCCCAGACCAATTAAGAACCCAATTGGCATATCTCTTGACGTCTTGATAGATACGTTCCGCAAAATTCTGCTGTTGTTGATGCGGTTCCGACTGCCAATCGTCTATCATGTATGAGCGCAGAACATCCTTAACCTTGGTGCTAATCTCTGCTTGGGCACGATCGTTAGTGAGTCTATCCATTGCTCCACTAGTTCTGATCACATCGTTCAATGTATTCACAAATTGGGCATCAGAGTTCATTCCATAGATCTGTATATATCGTGACCTTCTCCCCACGAACACCTGCGCACATGTTTGGCCTCCGTTATATGCTGGAGTATCTGTGTAAACCGTATCAGTGGCAACTGGCTCATTCCTTCTCTCTATATTGGCGGCGGGAAAACGTGACCGGTAACTATTGCGGATGGTTCCATTTGCCCCAACAGATTGATAGAAGTTGGTGGTTGCATTCCTAGTACGTCTGACTACATCTTGAGGGACGTTAAGGAAATAGATCCTCTCTGCTTCGTAGTCGGGAGGGTTTATATTAATATCATAAACATTGCTCTCCGACACGTCATTGAGGTCATTTGCAAACACGGCATTGCGGCGTGCCTGGGACAGGATGGACGGTCTAACATTGGCTGCTTGGACACGGATTGCTGTATATGCCTCAATACCAATGTGTTCTCCAACCTGGTTGAATCCGTCGTGCGTCGATGTTGATACTTGTTCTTGCAGGGACATCCATTGCGCGTTGGTGGATAGTATACGATCATGGCGGGATGGATCCCACGGCATATCCCTTGTGAGGAACACTGTTGGCAGGGTATTCGCCTCCTGATCAGTGAAAGGTCGTATTGTGACATACATCAGACCCTCAACACAGTCGAATGGTATAATGTAACCCTCCTCCGTCGTGGCGCACTGCGTTCCCCTCATGCTAATACTCCTATCATCCACGTGTACACCGTTGTCCTCAACTTGTAAACATGATATAATCGATCTACCAGCAGGGTGGTACGCACATTGGTTAAATATTGCAATAACATCACCCGCCTGTGTGGGTATTACTCCACCAAAAGTACCAATCTGTAGGTTCCTCATCTCATGGTTATCAATACCCGTGACGTTCAGCGTTCTATCACTCATAGATATGCACCTTACATCATCTCCACATATAACCCCGTTTGCTCCCCTATCAAATAAACATCTGCCCTTGCACGCATTCACCCTACATATCATATATTCTATGCCCGTGCTGCGGAGTGGACCGGAAGATGTTAAGTGCATATCGCACGATATATAATTGACCGAATTAAATCTATCCGCTAACGTAATCACCCCAGTATTATTATTGTTATTGTTGTTGGGACCAGGCTCATTTATGATGTGCGTTAGCATTTGATTCTCCGGGTGAGTATCTACACGTAATTGCAAATCATATGTGGTATCATCTAACGGCGGCGTTCCTCCATTAGCGATGTTGATAGTAGTATCTTGTGGGGGACTTGGGTCAACCATTGGTTTAATATCCGCCATTGGTTTAATGTCCGTATCAGACATCTTGCTAGTAATATCCTGCATTTGATATTTGTTGGTTTACTACTTCGGGTTGTTCACGGTTGATGGTTATGATGCTGGCCAATTCCACCCAATTTTATTTTGTGCCACGGTACATCCGAGGTAAGGATAGGGTTATATATACGACTCCCTCAGTTACCAGTTAGTAGACCGCAAGTTACTATTCTTCTGCTTGCGATGTATAGTATAACATTAATTAATTAAATAAACCTGCTCTGCCCATAGAGCGGGACTGTTAATCTAACAAGTGAATGGTCTTACAATTCAATATCATCCGTAGTCTAGTGTCGCTAGAGACCGATTACAATACGCAGTATATAAACTACAACTTAGACAACGTCTATTATTCTTCTTATTCTTCTAAACTATAAGCTCTCTTCAAAATTCAGTAAGCAGGTAAAATAAGGTACACATGTCCTTTGAATAGGATGCGTATCTCAGTATCCATTGCATGGGATTCTGTCACCAAAGATCATTCTATGCATGCAGAGCACTTCTTTATCAATGTTGGTGAGCTAAGAAACATTGTCCAAGCTCTGGAGGCGGGTAAACCATTAGCCGTAGTTGGTACTACTTCTACACGAACCTTGGAGAGTTTATATTGGTTGGGAATCAAGAAACTTAGAGGTCTTCCAATGAAACAGCTCGAACTTGGACAGTTTGAATGGATACCCCTGTCTGTTGCTGATCCTAGTATTACCCCTGTCGCTGCACTCAACGCCCTGATTGATGGCCTATCTGATAATGATATCATTAGCGGTAAAACATCACTCATGATCACGCCAAACTCATACAAAATGAAAGTCATTGACCATTTGGTAACAAACTTTCACGCGCCGGACAGCACCCTCATGCTCCTAGTATCGGCATTCCTTGGGACACAAAATGATGTTACAAAGATTTATGAAGATGCCCAGAGGAAGGGGTATAGATTTCTTTCGTATGGTGATTCATGCCTGTTTTCAAAGCCAGGTCTTGACTTACCATCACTCCGAGAAAGGATACCTTTTAGATCCGATTCCCACAACGGTTATCATTGCTACTATCTTACTTAGCAATGAATGAAGCAGACCAAAGTATTATATGTAATGACGAACAACCCCATTATAATTGATAATCTTCTAGTGATAAGATGGCAAAATACAGTGTAACCGTCTCTGAGGAGGAGAAGGTTGCGATGATAAGTGATTCCGAGGGAGAAGTAGAAGATGGCATTGTAGAAATTTGTGATGATTCACCTCTTCCTCCTCAATCTTTAACATTACCTCCTGAGATTTGGGCTATGGTTATCAATTGTGAGTATTGTATTTTGCTAATTGCAATATATTTTTATATATAACATGAATATACTGATATGTACCTTTCTATTCACTATATAGACCTTCCATATGATTCGCTCATATCATGTGCATCAACTTCACGTGCTATTTTATATAATGTTTTACCATTAGTTTCGACACTACATATTGAGAAGGCATCACAATTACGTATTGGATTAGTATCAAATCATCTTAGAGATGTAAGATGCGTGTCAATATACAATCTTTTCGACGTCAACAGAAGCTATAGAAAGACTACAATTCATTTCAATAAAGATCTTGCAACAAAGTCTGTGCACTTTTTATCTAAATTGCCTCAGCTTGATAGGGTTTCATTTTGGGGGAAAGAAGGTGATAGTTTATGTTCTTTAAATTCATTGGTATTTTATGGCGAGAGTCCTTCAACCAGCCACATGTTGGATTCATTTTCGAGAGCGTTTGATTCCGGATCATTATCACATACTTTACAAATTAATGGATTGAGATGTCCTAGGAAAAGAACCGGCAATTCAGACTGCACAGAGTGCAAAAGAATATGTGGAAGTTTCCCCCTTGGACGTATTGGGGATTTAGATATATGTCTACCAACCGCAACTAGCAAAGAGATAATCGAGTCTCGTAAAGGGGGGAGGAATTATCTACGATCCGAAACAAGATTTATGCAGCTGTTAGGCAAAGGCCGTGTGAAGGATTTACTGCAGATACATGATGACTTTTGTATTATTAACTATGATTCTGATGTGCACGATGAACTGAAAAGTATGACCGAATCATCAAATGTTAACGTTCCTAAGCTGAATCCACAAGATGTGGTTAAAGCTATCAAGAAGCGATATCCTAACAATGTTACCGTATACCTTAGTGAAGAATCATTTAAATATTTGAAATCAATCGGGCTTCCAATTAGTAATGAACTTCTTGATCCTGATGCTATTCGAGTGGAGGATCTAGAACTTATGGTGAAAAATATAATGGAGGAAACAGACTCTTTATTGAAACGTATGCATCAAATGTGCTGTCTGCTTGCCAGATCAGATTTTTCAGATCGCTGCGATATAGCACAACAGATGGCGGAGAACGGTGTATTACCGAAGATTGTGAAATTCTCATCAAGAGATAATTGTAAATTTCAATGGGTAGCCACTCATGTGTTGATAAGGGTATCTTTGAATTTTGTTGAGACAAGTGCACACATTAAGAAAATTATCAAATTGGGAGTTGTACCGCCATTAGTCAACCTGCTAGGCTCTTCAAACAGCAAGATTTCATCATGGGTTGCTAGAGTTCTAGGGTATTTGACAGAGACGAGTATTCACTTTAGAGATTTAGTATTACAAGCAGGTGCATGCGGCCTCTACTGAAGTTATTTGAGAATCACCAGACAAATGATGTGAATTCAGTTAGAACTTATACTTCGGTTTTGTCCAATCTTTGTAGAGTCAAGATCACAAAATTCATAGGGCTATGTAAAGTCACACCGCCAGATTTCAAACTAGTGAACCCGGCATTGCAAATACTTAATGAATTGATTCAACATAGAGATAAGGAGGTGGTGTGGGATGTCTGTAGGGCGTTGGGTAGCTTGAGTCAATGTAGCGATTCCAGCACCTGCTTGCCAATTCAAAAGCCGGCAAATGGTGTCCAAGCTATGATTGATATCGGCATTATCCCTAAACTTATCCTTCTACTAAATAATAATGATATTCGTGAGGTGGCTGTGTGGGCTATTTCAACCTTGCTCGACAAAGGTAGTATCGACCAGATCAAATATGTGGTGAACCAAGGATGTATTCCTCCATTGTTAGATTTGCTAGAGGAAGAAGATGTTGACATAGTACTCCATGCACTGAGGGCTTTGATACATGTGAGTAAAAGTTGAGATTGAGATATACGACTGCTATCCTTCCAGATCTAACCAATATGCATTGGCTTTCTTCTTCTATCAAGATACTAAACCCCCTAAAAGGATTGAGTTATAGCAATTGCCTATGGAGAGAACGGATAGTAATACCAATTGTAAAGGCTCGTAGTTATGAAAAGATTGAAGACCTTCAAACTCATGGCAATGGTAAGTCTATTATATAATATATTATCTTTACATCCTCCCTTTGTCTTTGTATCTTGTTCTTATTGATTATCGTTAACTACTGATCATTTTGAACAGACGAAGTTCGAAAATGGAGCATCTGGGTTAGGAAAGATATAGACTTCTAGTAAATATGGCGGAGATCATAATTAGAATTAAAGACAATAAGACTATGTTTTATCTCATCTAGGAGTACCAACATGGCCATCTCAATGGAATAAACCGTATTGCAGCAAAAACTTGATATTGTAGCTAGTGTAGGTAGTCCAGCAGCACAAATGTGTTCTACTTTGATGTTACTG
>Ga0214479_100960_pt1 | contig 13707 bp, 17 predicted proteins | sample M1_20Mar14CPVII9_5_FD_165054 | JGI IMG/M metagenome (GOLD analysis project Ga0214479, IMG submission 165054) | Marine eukaryotic communities from Monterey Bay, California, United States - M1_20Mar14CPVII9sort6BwellE14 | ecosystem: Environmental > Aquatic > Marine > Unclassified | place: USA...
ATACTCAAAACTTTCAATGCTCGAGTTGCAGTAATCTCAGACGACTCTACTTCATCAGATTTTCAACAAGAGTATTTAAGATTAGGATTAATATCCACCGAATCTTACAATAAAAAAGATCAATTAGTTGCGTCATTACCATATTATGATACAGATGGTAGTGGATTAGTCTTATCATCCTCGTTAGCTACGAATGTTGTATATAAGAATGTATTACCAGATGGATATGACGGATGGACAGGTGATGTGGGATTGTTGGCAATGATATTATTAAATGAAATGGCACGTGCCAACATTAACGAATCCAAGGGTATCAGCTTACCCAAACGGAAAGATGGTATACAAACGCTACTATCAACATGGATATCAACACTACCAACCTATAATGAAATGAAAACATTACATCCATTATTATGGAATGAAGATGAACAAGAGATATTACAATCAAGTTCAACTAAAAAGATATATAGATTATTAGATGATATTGATGATGATTCAGCATGGTTGGTTGAAAAGTTATGGGATAGTGATTCTGAAGATGCTTTTCCGAAGAGTGTTAGTATTGATGTAGGTGAGGGTATAGTAGATGAACGACCGTGCTTTACGCCTGATGGGTTTAGGTATGCGGTGGCATTGGTACGATCACGATCATTCTTTGTTGATGGACAGTTACGTCTCTTGCCATATTTGGATTATGCAAATCATGATGACTATGACTCGTATGAGATTGTTGGTGGTGGCGTGGGCACTCTTTGGGGAAGTGCCAAAGGCGCGCTATTAAAAAGTGGCAAACCACTCAAGGTTGGTGATGAAGTACGTATATCCTATGGTCCAAAAGGTCCAGCTGATTATTTGTTAGATCATGGATTCGTACCAAACATGTGTCAATTAAACTCTAAAGATGGAGGAGGAACAGCAATTACAGCCGAATTATCATTCGAGGTTAATAACTCAGACCGATTTCGTGATGACAAATTAGACATATTAGAATATGAAACATACGACCTGGCACCAATGGAACCTACACAAACATTTGATGTAATGGGTGGTCCCGGATCGACCGGTGAGCCTGATCCGGCCATGATACAATTTCTACGATTGGTTAATTTGGGTGGTAAGGATGCCTTTTTATTAGAATCAATATTTAGGAAAGAGATTTGGCAATTTATGAGTGATCCTGTTAGTGAAGAGAATGAACGGGGTGCTGTTACTGCTGTTATTGAGGCTTGTCAGAATGCGTTGTCTGAAATGGATGAAGAAGAGAGTGCCTTGAAAGCTAATGACGATGGAGAGGAAGGTAGTGAACAATCCGAACAAGATCACTTGTGTAGAATGGTACGTGAATCAGAACGTGAGGCATTGGATAGGACACTGGTCACTGTGAAGCAAGATGCAGAGGCGTTGGATCTTAAGGAGTATTATCAAGAGAGAAGGCTGAAGGACTTGGGACTCGATAGTGAGTGGACGCCGGAAGACGATGGCATTGCATTCGGAGGAACGAGAGTACCAGGCGGTGCTGATTATGATTGGTAGAAAAAGGCATATGCTTTTAGTACAATTATATGTTACAAATGAATTGTTACTTCTTGATTTTCCGTCTGGTTTGTTAGGTGAGAGTTGGCTGCAGTTCCTATATGGCTATGCTTGGTACTGAAACAACTTACTTTAATAGCTGTAAAATTAATATATGATAGGCCCGAAAGAGCCCAATAGACTAATTAGTAGGAATGCGGAGATGCATCTCAAACCAAGGTACCCACAAATGACAATCACAAAGAGATATGCTTGAGTTTCTCTCTTAACTCTTCATTTTCTTTGCGGAGTTGACCCATCTCTTCTTTGTGCTTTGCAATTTCTTCTAACATCACTGTCAATGGTACTGTATCCGGGGCACAAGCACGGCATTCCATCCCATCCTTCTTTATCAAATCAAGATTACAATCAGTGCACAATATGGATACGCATTCCTCACAGACATTTACATCGTATTCCTCCCCATTGTAACAATCCTGGCAATGTCCCTTATCACAGTTTTCACCCTGACATTGACGATATGATAAACAATCCTCGCAACAAGTTCTGTTACAACCATTGCATGTATTCAAACAACCCTCACATCTAGTTTCATTGCATTGTTGACATTGTGACCTCTCCGCACACCCACTGCACATGTTTCCTCCCACACAAACTGCGTCTGCACAATCTGTTCTAGAGACACAGTCGACACAGTAATCTTTGTCACAGCTACTACAGAAGTTTAGAGTTTCATTACCATGGCCATCCTCGTCTGTACAATCACCACAGAAGGGCGCTAAACAATCATAGCATACATTGTTTTGTAATGTCCTCATCCATACTATGTTGCTCATCTCCGCATTACATTTGAAACAGTTGAGTCTACGGCTATTGTAGAGTATATTGTATCTTTCACGAAACTGAAATAGGGATACAGAACGGGCACGCAATATGTGTGGAAACGTTATGTGTTTTAACGAACATCCATCAGAAGAAATTATACTATCGAGGATCGGCAGAACAACCTCTTGGCTAATCTTGGCTTCAATCTTTGGCTCGTCGTGCTTTCCAACAAGACTGATATCAATCTGCTCCACTTTACTACCACGCAATGGATTTAATCCTATACCTGTAATGTTGATACAACCACATAACTTTAATCTTTTGAGCACATCTTGTGCATTTATACATTCCAAGACTGCACTGATATCGTCATCCGTCAGTTTGTTTGCAAGTTCCTTATTAACATCTTTAAAATCGAGTGTATCCCAATGTGATGCCGATATGATGGCTGTACTAATAGGTGATGGTCGGTGCATCAATTTATTATTTTGAGAGCTTGAAGAAGGTGCAGTGAAAGCTACTGCTAATAACGCCCTTGAAGGCTTAGCTAAATACGCCGATGTATCAACTATGAAACCAACAGGTAAATCACTTATATGTAAGGTATCAGTGGCAGTCCGTTGACGCTTATTGGCGCTACTATTTGATGCCATTCTCTCTACTATGCTAAAACTAAAAAATGAAGGAGGTGGTCTCTTTATTTCGGCGATGAAACGAAATGAGGAGTTTGTTGCAATCCCTGTGGTTGCAATGAATGTGATTGTGAAAGAGAGACGGCTGTATAATACTGTTTGTATACTAACAAACATCAGTCTTCGACGCTCTTCTTCTTTTGATTAGCGGGGGCTTTTGTAGTTGAAGTCTTCTTAGACCAAAGTTCAAATAAGAAAGATACAGAAAGACACAAACAAAATCCAACTTAGTGGAGCAACTTATAATGATATACTTCTTATTCATATTGTTACTAATCTCTTATCAAAATGGCGTTAATGCCTGGGGGTTTATTGCTCCGTATCATGATGTATTACACACTCAACATCAATACAACAAACACTCCTTGAACATTCACCAATCGATATCACCTTTTCATCAATCAACACAATATCATCATCGATTACAATATCTCATCTATCACAAGAGGATGTCAATGGTGGTACGATGTAGATTCAACTGTCGATAGGAATAGTTTCTTATACATCATATTAGGTGGTGCTTTTTTCTTTACATTAATGATAAACGTTCTACCAGATGTTGTTAGAAAAGGTGGCGAGAATGCCTCAGTTATGGAAAGAGAAAAGAAAGGAAAGGCAAGACCTTCTAAGAATTACAAACCATTAGTGGAGAGATTATTAACTGATTGGGAGAATGATAATTGTTGTGATAGCTTTATCATTGCTAACTATGATAAGGAGAATAATGGTGATTATTGCAATAGGAGATTATGATAAGAATGATAGTTTTAATGATGGATTAAGTATTGACATTGATGGATGTGATAGTGTTGGAGATGACGGAGGAGATAGTGGCGGTGACGGCGGCGGAGACTGTGAGGAGATTAATATTACACTAACAATACGTCTTTCATACTGCCTTCCTCTTTAAGACATAGTGGCGACATTGTCGAGGAGATGTTCATACCGTGGTCATGCTAGTGTCCTACGATAACTTACTCAAACATACTGCCCATATCATAAAAGATTGGCCATTAGGGTACAGTACGTTGCAATGTTTCTGTACGAGATAAAGACAAAGCAAGAGGAAGTAGTGTGGAGGAGAAAATAAACCAATGATAAGATAACAAGTTTGGTGGGACTCGAGACTCAGGAAAAAAAGAACCAATCAAATCTCATCACTCACAACAACAACCAAACAAAAAGAATCAAACGCAAACTCAACAAAACATCATCATCAACCAAATAAAACCTCATCAATAAAACAATCATCAAAATAAAACTAATAACATGGCGTCGGTGAACAGTGAACAAATTAGTGAATTAACACACAGAGATCAAGACGAAGAAGATTCTACGTTGTCATTGTCCTCCAATGGTGGCTCTAATCTTCCTCCTAAGGTGAGTAGTCATTAAGAATTCTGCTCTGTTATTCACCGTGGATTCATTCGTACTTCATTCCACGGGACTGAGACTCTCCACAACAATGTTTGTTTGCTCATATTCTATACTTTATATACTTTCACGTCTAATTAATTAACAAACCTTTGTTTCCGTCTCTCAACAATGCCAACCCGAACAAAGAAAAGAGTAAAGGTTAAAAAACCTGCCGTGGCGGAAGAAGAAAGTGAAGGACCTCCGCCATTGGTTAATCATCCAACACAAGCACCAACACCATCAGATGTAAACAACTTGTTATCCCTTGGCGGAGGGGGACAGGGACACACGAATCATGCTCCGCCTCAATACCATCCAGGACTAGGTGGTTACAATTATAATAATGCATTTGGTAACGGGATGCCTCAATTATCTCCGCCACCTAATGGAATGCCTCAGTTATCTCCGCCACCGGGACTTGGCCTACAAATGCCAATGTCAATGTCAATTCCTACCCAAGGTTCTCATAATGGAATGCCCACTTTATCCCCATCGATGTTTCATCATCCTCCTCAACCTCAAATGGCTGCTGTTGCTCGTGCCTCAGTACCAATGGCTCAGTATTATGGTCAGCAATATCTTACACAAGTTGTGTCTACTGACCAAACGGATGTTGCTGCCACTGCACCCATTGTACAAGGAGGGAAGAAGCAACAGTCCAAACGATGGGTACGTTGGAGTGATCACGAGGATCAGATTCTACGTCTTGCCGTTGAACAATCGGGTGATAACAATTGGAAGTTCATCTCTGATAATGTGTTCAATGGGTCAAGGTCTGAAAGTCAATGCAAGAATCGGTGGAAGAAGGCTCTTCAGCCTGGACTTGTGAAAGGACACTGGACCAAGGAGGAAGATGATCGTATTGTTGCCTTTGCTGTCAATGGAGAAGTAGATGAGAAAGGTGAAAAGAATTGGGCTGCGTTACGTTTACCTGGTAGAGTTGGCGAACAAGTAAAGGCCCGTTGGGAAAACATCTTAGACCCAACAATCAAGAAGGGTAAGTCTGGCACATTTATATGTCGTGCCCCCTCCGTTTTCCCTCTCATCTCTAACTCACATCCATATCTATCTCTCAACCAAAACAATAGGAGTATGGACCGAGGATGAAATGAAGTTACTTCGTGATGGTCAGAAGGAGCTGGGTAATAAGTGGGCTGAGATTGCCAAGCGTATTCCTGGACGAAACGAAAGCTCGGTGAAGAACCGATGGTACAATGTCAAGACCCAAGAGAAGAAGGTGAGTGTGCAGTCTTTTATACATGATTCTGTTATTCATTAGCATTCTTGCCTCTAACTTGTTTTATCATACTGACCAGGCCAAGAAGAAGGCCGAGCAGGCATTAAGAGAGTCGTTGGAACAGGAGCTTGCGGCAGCAGGAGGAGATCAAAAGCCAGCAGCAAAGCAGGAAGAGTCAGATATCTCTGAAGTTTGAGCCGCACAAGACGGGGGATTAGAATTAGAAAAGGAGAACCTTTATTACATATAAACTTCTTGTTATTGACACATCATACTACTTTCTCATACATGACATTACTTCGTATACATTATGTTTAGCATTAGCGTTCTTTCTTCTTCTCAATTCAATACACTCCATTCTATTCACACACACAACTAACAATACATGAACATAATAACCTTCAATCTGCCGTCTCTTTGCAATATACTAATCCTCTCCATACCATCTCCACACTTAGCAATCCCACTATCATGTCTATGTTATCATGTCTATGTGTCTTACTGGATCTTGGTAGAAGTAAAAGAACTAAAAAGTAATCTATCAAGTTGCTCATGCAAGCAACACCAAAGCAAACTCGAGTTACAACCAGATGCATAACTACAATCTTCATCAATAGTTGGTAAATTCGTCTGTCGTTCAATTGTTGTTGGTGGTTGTTCGATTGATGAGACTGATACAAGTACAGATGTGTCTCGCGAGGATGATGATAGCTGACTCGGCGGTATTATTGACCGTTTGGTCTTGGCCTTTTGTTGCTTTGCAAGTAGTTTATCAAACGATATCAAGTTACTACATTCTCTTCTCTTTCCTACTGTTCCTCTTGATCTTGTTATTAGACGATGCTGCTGTTGTCTCACTGGTGAGTATTGTCTATGATTGTTTGATAAAAGGCTCGGTTGTAGTTGTACTGTTGTTGAGCTTTTCATCTCGGATGTTATTGTTGAAATCTCATGAGTTATTTCTGCTAATCTAGAACTCATACTCTCTTGTCAGCTGGTCTCGTGTAGGTACAACTGAACACAGCTACCACATGGTTGTATCAGTTCATCAAATCAGTTCATCAACAATACCTATGTAGTAGGTAGGTGCATGCAACGATTGAGACACAATCATGAAAAGTGAGACAGAATCAAGAAGTTCACCTTGACTTGACTTTCTCGTAAGTCATTGGCAGCATGAACATACATACAGATACATACCTATTGCAGCGGTTTTGAGTAAAGCAACTTTCATTAGAATACAGTATTGACTTACAGTAACTCTATGTACAGAGCAGTCTCACGTCCTCTCTATCCTACTTAGAAATTGATGAATGCACATGATGTGTACTACTTTTTGCTTTGTTTACAAACCTTTACAAACTCTCTCCGCTCCTCTCTCATACAATATAGAGAGCATAGCATATGTGTGCATCTGTCTTTGTTCAATATCCTGCTTCACTGTACATGCCAACATAGATCTCTCAAAACATATCCACATATCTTCATTCGGGACACACATGATGTGTCATCTATTTGAGATCACTCTCTCGCCCATCTCCTCTCAACTATGGCTGGGGTAAAGCACATCATGATGTACCCTATTTGTTCTATCTCCGCTTTGTACATATATTGATCACAGATTACATCTACTCTGACTACCAATACCATACTTATATCCGAATATCATATCATAAATCATACAACTTATCATCTCTACTATTTGTAGTACGAGTCTCCGAACGGCCAATAAACGAGGGTAATATCAATTGTATATCACAAACATCCGGTGTAGTGAAACAACACCAACAATAACTTGAATAACATTTATCTGATGAATAGCTAGCATCTTCATTAATTGTTGGTAATTGTTGATCAACTTGCTGTGTCGTTGGTGAGAGAAGAGATGACCAACTTTTCAATGATATGGGTTTACTGTATCTATTGATTGTAGGAGGTTCTATTGTTGATGACGAGGATGAGTTACTACTATTGATAGTTCGTATTGATATTTGACTAGGTGGTATCATCTGATGTGTTGTCGTTGATGATGTTGATATGGTCAACTTTCCCGTCTTCTTTGTCTTTGTCTCGTCTAGTCGAGGATGTGGATAGTCTGTAGATGATATGATTTTACATATCACTCATACTCTTTAAAGTATATCCTAATGCACAGGTATGGATGCTGCTATGATACAACACCTTGCTTTATTGCAATTCAAACAGTACGAGATAGAGATTTGAGATAGAATTTGGCTCGTGTGTGACATTGATGAGATAGGTCCGTTTTTCATTCAATCCAAGAAGTTATTATTGCTTGGCATGCCTAGATTGCTTACTGCCATCTCACATAAACTGCCCCTCCTCCTTTCGGTGGTGGCCAGTTTTATCATCTCTGCCACTCTAACAAAATACTAGCTACACAAATCTCCACAGCCTCCTCCTATGCCTATGCATATGATATGTTCATTCATAAAACAACAATTGACACCACCAATAAGCTTCGACTATCGACATCGAGCATATCAATATCAATCATCCTCGTCCTCATCCCCACCGCCTGTCGTCCTAGTCCTATCATATATAATCTAATCAATTCCCCATAGGTATGATGCGTCGTCGTAGTGCCCCCTCATCCGGCCCAGCAGCTAATGGAATATCTATCCTTCCCTCCGGTGATGCTATAGTCGAAGTTATGCTTGATAACGATGACGATACCAAAAAGAGTAGCACTGCTTCTCAAATTCGCTCTAGATTGATTCGATTCACTAAGCCTTTTGCAATAGTTGCTGTTTGTTTAGGTATTTGTTCCAAGGCTATGATGATGAAGGTAATCTCTGAACGTTATTCGTCTTTACCTATCTTGTCGGTTTTCACGGCTGATGATAATCGAGAGTCGTCGTATATGAGACGATCTCTCAAGATTGAGGAAGCTACACCGCCAAGTAGTGGAGATGCAGTTGACAATGACAAGGATACCAACACTGCTGCCTATATCGATACTGGTAAAGGCAACTTAGGTCAGTTTGTCATGGAGCATAAAGCTAAGTCGGATGAGGAGAAGATTGCTAAGGAATTGAAGATAGCTCAAAACATGATCAAGAAGGCAGAGCTGAAGGCCAAAGCGGCTGAGTCTGAGAAGGTGTCTGCCAAAGAACAGAAGAAGGTAGATGATCACAAGAAGAGTATCGAGAAGAAACAACCAAACAAGCCACAGCCAAAGGTTAGAGCGCATGAACAACACAAGAATAAGCCTGTTCTGAAAGGATCAGTGAAGGAAGAGCAGAAGTCTCAGTCTAGTGTAAAAACAATTAAGCATACAGCTGCCAAGGACAACTCGAAGAAGCATCCACATATCAAGGAACATCATACTAACAAGCAGAACGTTGTTAAGCAGGCAGTTAAGAAGCAATCCGACATGAAGCATCAGCCTATCGTCAAAGGGAAGAAACATCATGATAAGAAGGAGAAGAAGGCGGTAGCAGGTCAAGATAAGAAAGTAAAGGAGCAACATCATGTGGCAGCAGATCCAATCAAGAAAGACAAAAAGATAACTGGTGGACAAAAGCATTCTGCAACTAAACAAAAGTAGATATGTGTAGGAAAAGTACTGGCTGGCATACTAGGAGCGGTCGTACTCTATGTTAGGTTAGGACTCATAGAAGTTGTACAGTGTTATCATCATTTGTGTGTTACATTAACCAACAATCTGTTAGTTTTAAACTATAATACTTGTTTCTGTACAATAAGTATCCAAAACACATATCTATACAAACGGTTAATAGGTACTCCGTAATCTAACTCCATCTTTCTCGGTATACAAAACGCACATGTGCTTCTATCTTTTTGGGGGTACAATTTCATCTTTACAATCTTCTACTTCTCTTCTTTAGTTGACATAGTATGATGCCTCTGATGCTGATCGTCCCATCATGATACCAGATGGATTACGAGCGATGCCATCCTTGGGTTCAAGGATGTTCGAACGACGACGATGAGGTGTCCATGGACCTTTTCGTAAACTCTTCTGAAGAGCCGAAGACCAGACACCCAAAAGGACGAGGGAAGCTATGGATGCAACCAAACCAAATACTTGTAGTGGGGAAACCTCGGAGATGGCCTGACTGGTCTTCTGACCGTACATGCTGTTGCTAAACCAGCCTGAAGTCTTGGGGGAATAGTCCTGCTTTAAGTTGACAAATCCAATCTCATTGTATGATCCCATAACGACACTGTCAATGAAGTCACAAGTAAGATCTTCTTGTGCCATGGCCTCGGCATATTCTTGTGTCATCTTAGTGCTAGTGTATGAACGGTAGTACTTGTCACAACGAGCTGATGCCTCGTACAAACTCTCACAGAGCTCGTTAACTTCCGAGTCTTGATCGTAGTTCTGTGCAGCATCATCATCCATTTGGCTGCCCAAATCCCACATGAGATCGTTCTTGTCACAGGGTGTGCACACCTGATCCTCTCTAACGTACTGAAGCTGTTCTAAGGTAGGGCCAAAGCGGGAGTTGTAGTAAGGACGTAATGCATCCTCTTCTAGCTCTTCACCAATCCCTGTTGAAGTGTTAGAGGTTATACAAAATGAGCATGAGATGTGTGTTAGTCGAAAAAGTACATATCATATGCACACAAATGCATTCTCATTTACTTACAGTTCTGTACATCAACACCATCACCAATGTACTCATAACAATTCTCATCTGAATAAACACCAAGTGTAATAGTCTGTCCATCCTCGGCACAATGAGGAGCAACGTATGCAACCTGTCCATTGTTCCTCTCAACCTCGGTACATTCAAACCATTCCGAGTATTCATCAACCTCGGATATCTTCATGTAGTATCGGCATGTATCGTATTCGGCACAACCGCCGAGACCACGATGTTCCTGTGATTCCTTGAATTCCTCGAATGACAAGGAGTCTTCAGCCTCCAAGTCACGATCACGTCCATATTGGGATTGGTATACCTTGAACATACAATCCTCACAGTATTCTTGATATTCATTGAATCGTTGATCTTGCCATTCCATCATGAGATCTAAGTAGTCACTTAGCTCGATCATGTATTCTCCGTAGTTGGATTGGCATCCCTCTCCGTTGGCACCCCATACTTCTTCGTCGTCTTGGACTCCATAGGTGAATGGGCTGTGTTGGTGGAGGCGAGATGGGGAGAAAGAGTCGGGGTTAGTAAAGATGTGCATATCATGTGAACATCAACATATCACATCACAGACGCAAACAAAAGAGGTACTTACTATTCAGCGAAAGGATTGTTATCATAATTGTTCCAATTGTATCCATTGACATTATCAGCCAACTTACGATTGTAATATCCACTATTACTACTATCATATGTCCCGTCATTCAAATCTTGCTGGACACCCCATATCTTACATTGTTCATAACAAGCGGCCTGACAATTCTCTTCTTGATTCTCACCATCATCATCGGCATTCCCACCATTCTGTCCGTACTGTTCTTGATATTCCATTAATACCTCACATTGTTCCTCACATCCACAGTGTGTGAAATCATCTTGGAATCCTTGACAGGTTTGTTTCGGACAGAAACGGAATACGGCAAAATGTTTTGTTACAAAGACACTTTCGGCATCTTCGGTGGCAGCCATCTCGTCATCGAATTGCTTAACGGAGGCACAACGGGCGTAGGATGCTGAGTATGCGGTTGGATCTGTTTTGTAGAGGATACACCGGAGAGAGAAGAACATATCATGTGTGTGGTCAGAGATATCATATCGATATATAATAGGTACATACCACCGACAAAGTATACAAACAGCACACACTGTACTTACCAAAACCAAACGCATTCATCGTACCAATATTAAAGTAATCATCACTACCATCATTTTCCTGACTATACTTATTCTGATAATAATATCCAAGGTTACGACTATCTCCTCCCTTCTTCATACTACCACCACCTACAGCACTACCCACATTACTACCACCACTTGATGATGATGAGGCAGCTGGTACACTCTTTGCAATAATCTTCTTACGTAATGCAGCACTTGATTTCGTTGATCCATATATCTCTGCATTGAATTCATCTTGTGTATTAGATTTTAATGCACGACGTTTGGAATTGTTTCTAGCATGACGATCCATTGCTTTTAGGAAGTCTGTTTTTGTTGGGGTCTTACGTTTTGGTTGTGTAGTAGAGGAGGCAGCCTCTGCGGATAGGGTTGTGCCGAAGATGATGGCGGCGATTGGATAGACTAACATGATGATGTATTGTTGTTGTTGATGTTATGATTAGTAGTCGTCGTCGAAGGTGATATTGTCGATATCGATTGCAATTGCTATTGTCAAACCTATTGATATGTTGCAATGGAGCAGATAATACAAATAATGATCCGCTCTTGGCGGCAAAGTTCAGTTGTTAGTAGTTGCCATCGCCTTGGTCCATTGCAGCTTAGTTTGTTGCTCTTTCTATGTTGGGTGGAGGGAAGACGGAAGAAGCAAATCGAGCACTAATCTCATGACTTAGAAAACGTCTCCCTTCAAGAAAGTAGTCCGATCAGACTCTAATATGTATGTTCAACTTGATGCCAAGTTGTTCTATATCTATCGACGATTGCCAATGTAACACTATACTATTGGCACAGTCTATAAGAGAGTTCTCTTCATATTGGATTTGCTGGGTTGTATCGGTGAAACAATTAGATGATGACGATACCACTCATCGAGATACTGAGTGGTATCCTACACATCGTCCTCTTCCTCCTTTGGTTGGATATTACATCGTTCTATATTGGTGATATATTAAACTATTGTTCATATATTACTGAGAATATAAAGCGAATTAGATTGGTTGATAATGTCAGGCATCGGTTATGTAGTAGCTAAGCGAGAGAGGAGTGTGAGCTGTGTGTCTGTGGCCGACACTGACACGAACACATGATATGATCAACTTACACACCACTACCACACAACACAGTGTCTCAGCATCAGTACCTACTATCTCTATCCTTGAAACACAATCAATATCATATCGAGACTATAAAGGAGGGCTAATTTACAATATGGCGCTTGTCAAAACGTCAAAGCAGAGTACATGCTGCGGTATCCTCTCGCCTCGACGTCGACGCCAAGTATTGGGTTGAAAATTGACATTGACATTATCTTGTTATCTTGGTAGGGTAGCCAGATGTTATAAGGATAGTGAGTAGGTGACTCCATCAAGTTCAGGCCAGGTATGATCATATCTAATATATTGTATTTGTATTGGGTATCTTATTCCGAGAATACCACGACGCGACCACAAGACGTTGATAAGAGTTATGTCTTGTACAATCCTCGATCGTATACTATCTAGCAGCTATTACGAATGAACAAAGTCTAGATAAGTTATTAACCTCATTAATATTCAATACAATAGCTTTCTTCACTAAACATAACAAAACTAACCATAGCAAATGACAAATAACTTTTGTTCTGAGAGAGAGAGAGGAGCTTGGATATTTAGAGTCACAAACTTAGTTTGGTCTGCTGCCCAGCTCATTTGATCAGTGTTATCACTTCCATCAAACAATGTAGGGGGTACTCTGTTCCATAGGGTTGCTCCCATCTCGTTGCATTCCTGTACAATCTTTTCCATATAACATATAGCACACACGCTGCTCATCATCTTAGCTCATGCAGATGTAGCGACTGCATTCTTCTTTAGCATAGCCTTTTCTTCTCGTCCTCTGAATGCTTTCTTCACATACTTTCGTAGCTTGGTACTCAATAGCAAATGACCGGCAAGTCTTGATGTCAAGAAGACATTCAAACAAACCCATACTCCAACGATGCCAATGTTTTGACTAGCCACCATTGCCAATCCAGTAGCCGTTGTCAGAAACGAGCCCACCATGATTATTGGCAAGTGTGAAAAGGAACCTAACCCGATACATACTCCATCCGATAAAGTAGCCAGTGGACAATAGCTCTGACTTAACACAGCAAAGGGTACGAGACTTGCCATTAGCCTTTGTACAGATGGATCAG
>Ga0214479_100962_pt1 | contig 13699 bp, 13 predicted proteins | sample M1_20Mar14CPVII9_5_FD_165054 | JGI IMG/M metagenome (GOLD analysis project Ga0214479, IMG submission 165054) | Marine eukaryotic communities from Monterey Bay, California, United States - M1_20Mar14CPVII9sort6BwellE14 | ecosystem: Environmental > Aquatic > Marine > Unclassified | place: USA...
GCTATGGGCAAGAGTGACAGTAAATACTATATTGATGAATATGGGCACAGAGTATGTAGTTCTTAAGTGTATTTGATGTCTACATACGTTCTCTCCCCTCGGCCTCGACCACTACAAACTTCATTTACCACCTCTTCCTCCTGTCCAGTTTTCTATCTTGTTCTTTCCCATTTGTTTAACAACTAAAATATTGAGGGAACTTATCATCATCAGCGGCAGCTAGAGGGAATGTATTCAACTTGACCTGCATGCCCTAGTGTTATATCACCCCAAGCCGAATTTCCTCTTCCTTTCTGATGGGTATAAATGACGCATAATGCTGCTTGCTTGTCGAGAGTACTGCTGCTCAAATCTGACAAACACATTCCATTATCAATGCCATGTGCAAACACACAATGTTTCTCCACTATTTACGTACTATTGTTCCTCCTCCAACAAGAGTATGATTAAACGAAAGAGGTGCTCTCAGTATTGGCTGCCAATGACTCGCTACTAGAGTTGCTGTTCCTCTTTTGCAAATATCCTGTACTCCGCTCGATCCAAGAGATTACGTGTCATCATCAGATACCTCACAAACTTTAACAACATGTTAGTGCCAAGTGAATAAACCAATTGAAGGAGGTAGATATATTATAATCCTGGACAATTATCATTGAAAAGTCCCCTTCCTCTCATCACGGGCCCAATCTTGAATGATCATTATGTAGCTGCCATTATTGATACCCTATTACGACTATCAGTAGTAGTACAATCCTGATGTTGCTTTCGTTATCGGTAATAAGACTTCTCATAAGCCGATGAAGCAGCACATTTTGTTCACACGAAATGCATTTTTTTGTTTGCTAATCATTCTCCCCAGCGCTAGGTCCTTCGGAACGTTAACCCTGTCAATAACAACAGATATACATTAGATATATCATCTAAAGTGGTACTACTTCCGTCCTCGCTCGGCATAATATGATATTTCTTCTCACTATCTTCCTTTTTTTACTTATGCCATCCACATACGTTAGTGTCTATATACTGAAGAGGAGCGGAGTTTTTGTATGCACCCAAGTGATATCGGTGGAAGAATCCATGTAATTCAGAAAAGAGAGCTTGATATTGTTTATCTACGCCGTACGTTATACGTTTTGATAAAAGATGGTAGCAATCGATAATTATTCCTCAGCAAGCAATGCACCAACTTTGGAGAATTATTGTGATATGAATATGACAACAACGAAACAAGATGGTACGATTATAGGAAGTAGATGTGACGACGCAGCTCAATACACGGGGGGTTTATTTGGTGTACCTCGAGAGTAAGAAGAAGAACAGCAACTTCACCAGTCTTTGTGGACTTCAGATGGTATCCTCTCATAAGGACTCCCTGGGCGCAGGGTACAGTTTTAATGGGTCCAAGTCAATGGTAGCCCTAGTTCTTTGTATGTTGAAGCTCGAGAGATGCTGACTTCTAGGACTGAGCAATGTTTTAGTTTCCTCTTTTCAGTATTCAGGTGGTTATGGCCCTGTGTCATTATTACTTGAAGGTATCTTGCTAGCAAGTAAGGTCGCGACGCGCTAACCAATTGCAATTTGTGCAAGTAATGTGAATCAGGGAGCACGATGGCCGGTAGTAGAGGATAAGACTAGCCTCACCTGTGGAAGAGGAGTCGAGAGAAGGAGCAGGGGAGAAGTTTAGAAAGGAGGAGCCATTCCATAAAACTGATTTTTTCTCTGCCTCAACTCATCCCATCCCCCCTATCTTCTACTATTATGCTCAATAACTATACCGGCCAGTAACATCTCAATACAGTATTATATTGCGGACCTACTCTTCTATAATATTTGCAATTATCAATACTACCACTACCGTAGTTACTATGATATCTATACTTCCATCAGCCCATCAAAAAAAGATAGACGATGATGCATCGAGCAGCCTACGATACTGCCTACACTCCATTTGTGAAGAAGTCTGTGCGCTATCTGATACATACAAATGTGACAGCCTTCAACGACCTCCATGGCGTGTGCTACCTCTCTCATTTTGTATAATATAACAACTCTAGAGACAGAACAATACTGGTACAATAACAGAGATAACATACAACACTCGACATTAGATATATGAGAACGTATCCTGCTGCATATCTAGTATGGTTTGGCCGTATTGGATCCAATATTGATAGATGAAATAAAATGCACACATGTATGTACAAAATGTTATGTTGCATCATCCTGTGTACGATATACAAATGATGCGGGAGTGGTTGTTGAGAGGAAAAATTAAGGTACTAGATAACAGGAAATTGAGTTATAGCCCAACAAGGTGGATATAGGATTGCAACGTGCTCGTATGATATTCACAAATTGATATCATTGTACATTCTACGCTACCAACCAAAATATTAGGGGACGGTTCAGTAGTAAATGGGAGGGTACGATTAAGCTAGACGACTAGGTAGAGGAGGGTAGAGGATTGAATGATTGGATGACATAAAATAAAGCTATTTTCAGGCAATCATTACAACGTTATTTGAACCCGATAGCCAACCTCCACCCTAGTTTCCAAGGACATTCATTTAGACCCAAAAAGATCCAATTCCCCAATGCACGCCTGTGATTTCATTTGCTCCTCTGTCAGAACTTCACTAGCGGCCTCGTTCGTTGTTGTTTCCTCTTCGTCGTCGTCCGCATCTACTCCTCCTTCTGCCTCGTACCTATCCAGTGCTAAGCTGAGCAATGATGTCATCAAATCAACAATGTCCCTGGGAAGATCGATGACTCCTTTCCAATGAGCCAAAGCTGCAAAGACAACGGAAAAGACAATGGCAACGAGAATAACCCCTAATGTTAGTCGATGAAGGCGAAGCACCTTCAATAGTCCTAAAAACGCCTTCAAAGAGCTTCCTTGGCCACTTTCCTCATTGGATACCTTCTTATGAGCATTGGGTGATGATCCGGAAGCTGCCTCCTTGTCAGTAGCGTCGGTATCATCATCATCATCATCATCAATAGATGCATCATTCGCAGTAGAGCCGACGGGAGTGACAGCATCCACCAAAATATCTCCTTCTTGTTCGATATCTTTCTCCTCCTTCTCAGCACCAGGATGCTCATTGTTAGTACTTCCTTGTTCAACGTCCTTGTCCCCAGCAATTTCCGTATCACCGGCCGACTCATCAGTGCCAACTTGAGGCTTCTCCACACGATGATCAGACGACGTACCATCGGAACGCTTGTCACCTAATCCATCATCTTCGGCATCCTCACTTGCTTCCTCCTCTTCAATGATATCACCATCGGTCAAGTATGGATTCCGCCCATTGGTATCGTCTTGAGGTACCTCATGAGGAGAAGGACGAGAAGGGGAAGGGCCAGAGTTGATGGAGTCAGCCGACTCATCAGTACCAGCTTGAAGTTCCCCAACATAACCAGACGACAGCTTATCGTCATTATGAGGAGAGAAAGTAGAACCAGAGTCGATTTTGCTGTTCTTCTGTAACAACTGTAGACTGCTGAAAATGACGATGATGATAAACACGGTAGCCAATAACTTGAAACGCTTGTTTGATGCTTGGAGAGCCTTGGTCCCTAACTTTTTGGCAGCTTTGCGTTGCTTGACTGTACCCTGAGCAGCCAAATCAGTAGATCTCTCTTGCAAATAATCATCACCAATTTCCTTCTCCTCGCGTTGTTCAACACCCGCATCATTTGCTACCTGTTGCACAGCGCGAAGAGGTGATAGTCCGGCAGGATCCGTCGCTGTGGGATTGCGGCGAGGCGAGGCAGGAGGTGTTTTGGTTGGAGGCTCCAATCCATTAAGAGGTATTTGGGGATGGAGAAGATCAACAGGTAGCTTCGATCCAATGGAAGGTCTACGAGCGGAAGGAGGAGGTCTGACCTGCTGCTGTCTTCTCTTCATGATCTGAGAAGGAGGCGCGTTTGGTCTACTGACATTGGCAGAATGGCCACTACTGACATTGGAAGAACGACCAAGGGAGGAGCTATTCTTCTTCTCAATCCTACTCTTTTTCATAACAGGAGACTCGTTACTACTTGACCCCGCTTGGATATTCTTCACTTGACGCTTTTCGGTCGTACGAGCAGCTGTAACATTATTGGTTTCGGGCATTTTAAGGGTAAGAGTATCATTCTGCATCTCCAATCCGGTTTGGGAATCAGTATCCATCTGAAACCTCAATGGAATTTCATTTTCTGGAAAGTGGAGTGCCGATGGTCGGTCTGGGTCAACAAAAACCCTTTGACGGCGAGCTCCTTCATTCCCGACCCCTAGACGGCTGACATATGACAGAGGAGATGTTGTGAGAAAGGATATATACTCAAGATCATTGGATAAGACATAGACAAAGAAAAGCTTACCCATCACAATCCATTTCTTCGTCGTCTCCGCCTTCCCCATCACGACTACCCTCTTGAACATTATCATCGTAACTCATCGTCTCATCATGTGTGCCATTACTACCAAGTTCATCTTCGTCCGAATCTTCATCCTCTTTTTCTGTACTTGTATTTAAAGGACCTAATGAATTCACATCATTATCAAAACGACGTCCGCGTGTGATTATAGTATCCTCGCCTCTTTCTTCAAGTGAAACAAATTCATGATACTCGAGTCGACGTAACTGTTGCGGCACCCCTCGGGATTCTTCTTCGGCTAGATCACGTAGGACCGTGCCTGAACTAATTTCCGAAACGTCCTCCATGTTAGATCTGACAATGCCCAATACAACAGTAGTAGTCTCTGTCCAACGTGAGGCGCCACGATCCTCTGAATCGTCACGCGAATCATCACTGGATTGATTGGATCGATGCGACGCAAAAGAAGGATTACCATCCTGCAGGTGGTTTTCTTCCTCCTCCTCATCAGATGATGTTGCAGTCTCTTCACCACCACCACCACCACCACCACCGGCAGCAGCAGCACCCTCATTTTGATCCACTAGTTCTCTAAGAGCAGGCACTGCAGTACTATCCATACTATCATCATCACTAGCATCAGTTCCATTGGCATTACCCTCTGGTGCTGGTGGCGGATCACCTTGATTTGGCATTTGAATTTCTACTCCAGCTTCAGACATGGAAGTATCCGTACTATCATCATCGTTATCACCCATTCCATTATTCGTATTGGTATTCTCCTGGGTCCCTTGATCAGCTTCATTGTAATGAGTTATGCATTTTCCATCATATCCCCACTGTTCCTGCTTGGCCTTATCAAGAACACCTTGCTCCACCAGCTTTACACAAACGGGACACTTCTGCGGCGGCATAATAAGTAATGTGTCTTCTGTGATATAGACAATGATATCGAGGTACAACATACCCAATTAACACAATTTTCAGTAAATCATTGTAATATACGATATGTGATAACAGTTTGATAGACAAAGAGTGGCACAAAACGGTGGTGTGAGATGGTATCTTAATAATAATTATATGAAACTTAAAAAGATCGACAGACACAAGCACGTTGGTTCTAAAGACTGAAACACCGCCGCCGCACCACCAAACAATTTAAACAGTATGTCCAATAACAATAATATATAGACCATTAAATAATAGTGGGTGAATATCATTCTTAACAAATATCAGCTCATATCTTATGTACAATTCCTCTTAACCTCACACACCGACACAAAACACAAACAACTATATTAAAAACTCACCTTTTACCTCACAACTTTCTAAACTATTGTTATAATCTAAATTATTGGTAGAAGAAGTAGGGTTAGGAGAGAGGAGTGTGTGTGTGAGCACGTACATACATATGAAACTTAAAAAGATTAAAAGATACTCATAAACAAGCACGTTGTTTCTAAAGGCTGCCACACACCGCAAACATTATAAACAATACAACCAGAAGAAGTATATCCAACAATATCAAATGAAATCTTTCAATAAAGAGAGTGTGGCGAGTCAATTTGAGTAATTATTTATAGAGGTATCTCGTGCCAAACTCGGTGCATCATAATCTCTATTATCTTGTGGAACTATCAACCTCTCTCTCAACAAACACATACCACACAAAACACCAACAACTATATTATCAACTCACCTTTTGTCTTACAATCTTCTAATACCAATTAACGTCATAAGTTAATGGTTATAGTAGAGATATGGAGAAGAGGTTGTACGGGTTAGATTTTTGTGTTAATAATCCATGACTCGTGCACAAAAGTGTACACGAACTCTTCTCAACACACGACGACGGTATAAAGCACCAATAAAGTAGTACTAATATTAACTTACCTTCTGCCTTTAATATAAATCTTTTGCTGGGCGTAGTATAGAAGTATAGAGCCGTCGAGATGATAGTCTACTATTGCTTTTGTTTTTATGATTTAAAGATTTGTGTTGGTCAAAAGTCTGTTTTTACCTATTCGGTCAATCTTTCGTTTTGGTTTAAGCATAATCATTATCAATCAAACAGTAGCAAGAGCCACGAGGGCAAGTATACAACAATATGCGGTGGTGGATGATAAGTAGTAGGTAATGTATTAGTTTGTGGTATATTAGTATCTATTCTTTTCAATCTAGCACACTTTTCAATTTGTGGTGCTCTATGACGGATAGGAGCGACTCACAGCCAGGCCTCCTTACACTTGTTGTGTTATTAATTGTCGGGATTATAGTGCTCTCTAACAACTGCTGGACTACTATACAATCCACTACCAATATCAAGTAGTTTTCTGAAATGTTATTTTGTAGAAGCGAGGAGAAGTCGTAAGATACTACTAGTCATTATGTAGTGTGTCCTTCTCTCTTTTGCTATGGGCAAGAGTGACAGTAAATACTATATTGATGAATATGGGCACAGAGTATGTAGTTCTTAAGTGTATTTGATGTCTACATACGTTCTCTCCCCTCGGCCTCGACCACTACAAACTTCATTTAACAACTAATAATGGCGCAACTTATCATCAGCAGCGGCAGCGTCGTCCCTCTGGTCACTCTTCACCTCATCTAGATATTCTTGATAAGATCGTAATGCATTTGCGTAATCATCTTTGGTCGCGTCTCCATCCGAGTACATTAATATGATGTTTCCCAATGATTCAGAATACTCATCCTTGACTGCAATCAGATAGTGTCTCAATGCCCTGTCCATATTGCCAGCTTTATACACCACAAAACCTAGATCGTTCCTTGCTAATACACTTCCACCCATAGCTGCTAGCTCATAGTATTTAATAGCCTTTTTCTCATCCCGTTCGAAACCACCATCCCAATAATAATTACCAATCGGCATTAGCAAGATCTGATGCCACATACCAAAGATTTGATGCCTTAGCGCAGACTTGTATCAATCCATGACTTCCTCTGGCATGATAACATCCTAGAGAGCAGATTGCATCAACATCACCACGCTCCATTTGCTTCACATATCTCTTGATTATCTCCTTTCCCCTGGTGGGTATTGGAGTTCTGCAAAATGGACACACAAATCTTTACCATTCAATCCTTTGTTAGAATGGATACACCCAAAGCAAATGCTTTTCTCACAGCATGCCATGTATACCGTGTCATTCGCCAGCGAAGGCAGTCGTATCATACAGATTGGACAATCTTCTAATGGTGGCGGCTGTTTGAATATTTCTCATCATGTAACTCGGCGGCTCGTTTGAGATTTTCCTCACACTCTTTCTTGTGCTTATGTCGATGTTTCTTCTTACACGCCGCGTTGCAATGCATGACCGACTTGCATTTATTACATGTATTAGTAATGTCACTACCCTCCTTGCCACAATTGGCACAAAAACACAAACTAATTTCTGATGTTGATGTGTTGCTCATACTTTAATTGCTTTCCAATAACTTGTCTATTATATCTCGTATACACGAAACTAATCAATACGATATAATACTTTACAAGGATATATACTATATCACCGGAGGATGGTACTGTGTTACGTTGTCAAGGAGATAAGAAGAGACTATATATACTTACCTCAAAACTCAAAAAATATAGACTTTATCTTTCGGCACCACCTGATACCACAAAATCACCACTAATCGATAGACCATTAAAAACTGCTTTAAGGTGAAGGAAACAATATTTATATTGGGCTTCCTGGAAGGCTAGAGCATAGTATTGGTATTGGTGGCTACATATTATTTCACGTGTATTGTAATTAATTGGGAGTCTTTGATTCTCAATAATCATCACACACAACACAAAGTCAAGCAAAAAAGCTATGCCGACAGGCTAAATAAGGCAAAAGAGGCGGTGGATATTAGTCAATATCAGCGAGAGGTGGTGTTATTTGTGTATTATTATCAGCAATAAAGTTTGTATCGCTTCAAAGAAATTTAGGTAATAAAAGTACACATCTTGTGCACCATCAATAATTGCCCATAAATCATAAATCAAGTATCATGAAAGCCAGTACTACCTCTTCAAGCAGGGAGATATCCTCTCTTGATACTGATATATGTCTTGCTAATCTACCTCACGAGCATTTGATAGCGATTGCGGATTATTTGCCCAAGTCCAGCTGTGCACTTTTAGCAGTGGCATTAACAGCACCATCTAAATCATTTCGTTTGTCGAATTGGGAGGGTGAACTGGGCGATGCCACCAAAGCTATTATCTCCTCTACAACAAGTGCAACATTATCACATGGAATACATGATTATGAACATCATGAACTTGGATGGAACGATCGATGGAATCAATTACATTTTGGAGAAAATGAACAATTATTATGTAAGAAGTTATGTGATGATGATATTGGTGCCGTGTTGGTATGTATTGACGCAAAGAACAATCTGAAAACGTTAGGATTAAGTTCTATTGATATTATTGGTTATGCATTAGAACCTCTACGCGAATCTGCCATGTTGGAACGTATCTTCTTCAAGCAGTCTTCAAGAAGATTATCTACTTCGGTGGTTGTTCCGGTTCTCGATAGCATTATTGATACTTCGGGTATAACCTTGCCACAATACACATTCATACCTGTTGTTAGAGATGAAGATGATTCATTTGATGCTGCTGCTGCATCATCCATTGTAGAATTTGATGCTGCATTATCCATAGTACTGCCTGACGAGTGGACAGAGGGGAAAGCTAGATTTGAGCAGCCTCTAAATGGCTTTTTGGCAAAAGTCAACCAATTAGTGAACAATGAAGGTAAATGCTTCACTTTCAACTGTGATCGTCGTGGAGATGAAGGACATCAGTCTTGCTTCATCTGCTTTAAAAGTTTGTGCAATCACTGCAATGTTCATCGTACTGATGACCCTATTCTGAGGTGTGATCACTGTGGCATGACTTTATGCAGGAGCTGCGATGAATTTGCTAATTGTCGTATATGTAATTCAACATTCTGTTCAGTGTGTAAAGAAAAAGATAACGTCGAGGCGGCTATTCGATGTGATTCATGTGCTGGTCAAATTTGCTTTGGATGTGTATCACCTGACCAGGAGTGCAAGGCCTGCCTTGGAATGTTCTACTCGAGGCTTTTGGCACGAAATGAGGAGCTTGGTGATGAAATCAGGGGACTGTGTGAAGAGAACGATACACAAAAGGCAAAGATTGCTGACTTAAATCAGGAGGTAGATGGGCTACGAAAACAACTTAACCTGGTTTGAGCCCAAGCGAGGTATCGATCCAAGGAGAAACGACGCAGAGTCACAGGCACGATTTGTCTGTAGGCAGGACCAAACAGCTAGTTGACTTTTATAAGAATAAGTAAGTCCAAGGATTAGCATAAGAAGTGCTATGTTTACAAGTCTAAGACAACCCCAATCAACAAGAACCCGAGATAATCAGATTCTTGCATATCTTGTTCTTGTAATCCCCAGAGGTTGTGCTGCTCCACTCCGCTTTGATATGATCCCTTCCCCGTATCTACATCCTCAAAAGACACTCAGCTATATCCTGTTGCTCCGCCTTTTCACATTCTAATGTTTCAATCCTTGTATGCGATTCTTGCCCGATGCTCCGCCTTTTGACTTTCTAATGATTCAATCCCTGCCTGTCGCTGTGCTGCTACATCCTCCAATGCTGTAATCCTTGCCTGTGCCTCCTCTAACTGCCTCCTTGACTGATCCTCCCCGGCTCGTTGCTCCGCTGTTTCAGATTCCAATGATGCGATCCTTGCCTGTCGCTGTGCTGCTACATCCTCCAATGATGAAATTCTTGCCTGTGCCTCCTCTAACTGCCTCCTTGACTGACCCGCCTCGGTCCATTGCTCCGCTATTTCAGATTCCAAGATTTCGTTCCTTGCCTGTAGCTGTGTTGCTTCCTCCCGTGAATCTGCAAGCTTCTTCTTTGTCTCCTCCAACTGCTCCCTCAAATGGGTATGTTGCTCCACCGCCTCAGTTTCAACTCTCCTTCTTTCCCTATTCGCATCTTCTGCATCGTCCCGCTGTTGCGCTTCGGCCTGAAGAGCTTGATGCTCTTGTTGCAATGATGTGCATGAATTACGAAACTCAGAAAGTTGCTTCTCCAACTGCTCATTGTCCACTTTCAAAGCTACCGCTTCTTCCATCGATGATACGGCCTCCTCCTTCACCTCTCTCAACAATTGCTTATAAGTAGCTAACACTTCTCTTACGTCGCTCCGTTGCTCCTCCGCTTCAGTAGTCAAGGTTTCAATCATTGCCGTTAACAATTCAATCTTATGTTTTCGGTGATCTAAAAGATGAACGGCACTGCATATATAAAAGGCCAACAAATTATCAAACCCAGCATACTTAATAATCTGCCGTATACAATTGACACTTGTTACAATTTTCTCATTAATCTCAGTATTCTTTTGTCGGAGATTGTTGCATTGAGTGATGTGTTGACTTTCATATTTATATAATGCAGCACGGAGACGTGATATTTGCAATGCATAACACAAGTCAGGGTTTTGTTCAATAGTAATTTGACTTGATAATTTTGTTTTTATTGATTTTGCTTTAGTTGCTAATTGTTGGGATACGGATGACATGTTATTTAGGGTAGAATTTGCTTGTTGGATGAATATGCATGCGGTGGCCGATGAGTTTGAGTTTAGAAGTTCTTCCATTTCATTTTGGATTGTATTCCATTCTTCTTCCTCATTCACATCCTGTCGTTCTTGTTCATTATCTTGTCGTCGTTCATCATACGGTTCTAGACTCATTTTGGATATATCTATACACTTTTGAATAAAATGGAAGTGTGTAAGAATGTCTGAAGCTATTGTTGTGTAGGGATATCTATGTATGAATGTGGTGTAAGCGGCATGGCATTACGAGATGAGATATCAATTTACGCCATGAACAAATCAGAAAATGTATATGAACAACATAAAATACATACTCCACTAACTCACCCCAACAAACTAATTTAACAATCCGTAAACAATCCATAAATATAATGAATATTATATAATTCAATAGTACACGTACGGCGTAATGGGATGTTGAGAGATAAAGGATAGATGATGAGCACAAGATATGTTCAAATTATTACATCAACCAATTATCACGACTGCATAATATATAACACACACACACACCCTGCTGTGCCGTCGAATACAAACAAACTAATAGTACTTACAATATCTAAATAAACGCTGAGGTATTGTATGTGTCGTAAGAGAGGAGGTTAGTATTAGTATATTGTTTTTGAGCAACCAAATTTTGTGGCACTTATTTCTATATCGTATAGCGGTGGCAGTAAAAAGGATTCTTACCGACGGTGATCAATACACTGATAAACGTTCTAATAATATAATAAGAGCTGTTAATTGGTTGTTGGCTCAGCAATACACCGTCCGAGACCGTCTCTGTTATTTGCGGTGCATCCACACAATTGATTTTCACTAAAGGTCGTTTTATCGCCAAAAGTGGAGAAGAGCGTTGCTGCTTAACAAACCATGCATTAGATGATGCCTTGAATATCAGTTCAGATCCACGCTGTACTTGTGTATCATACAATAAGATTGGTTCCTCTAGACTAGAGACTTTTCAAGACTACATAGAAGAAGGGCCGTACACCTTTCTTCCCAGACAACTGCTGTTATATAGTTGATTATCACATAGCATAAGAAGAACTAATAAGGCATACTAGTCAAAGTGTAGGTACGATGTACTATTGTTTACACGACATCTGAGCTAACCCTAATCATGACAAGAACCCGAGCTAATCAGATTCTATGCTGATACTGATCCATATAAGAATAACAGATCCAAGGGTGTATGGCTCAATAAAAAACGAACTGAACATATAAATCACCACCCAAAATGAGATGATTGTAATACTGCAAGTTCAAACCCCGAAATCATTCCAATCCCCTTCTTGTAAGTAATGATGTAATAGGACATTATATGGATGATACAATTCCCTCCTCCTTCCCCGTAGTAGTAGTAGTGCCAAATCTCGTATCTACCTACTCCCGATTTAGGCATTTCTGAGAAGCCACTGAGCCGACCTGATAACTGCATGTAGACGTTCTTCTTCGGCTTGATGACGTGCCACATCATTTGTCAACAATTCAATTGTTGCCTGTAGCTGTGCCACCCGAGTTGCAGCTTCTCGTGCCACTGCATCCGTTCGCCTATTCGCCTCTTCTGCGGCCGCTCGTGCCTGTTGCACTTCGGTGTGTGCCTCCTCCAACTGACGCTTCACGCCTTGCAAGTTAGCCCGAAGTTCAAGTGTCTCACCTTCCAACGATGTAATTGTTGCTTTGTTCATCTCATCTTCGGTTGTTAGTACTTGAATCTTCTTGCGTTGTGTTTTCAACTTTTCGTTCACATCGGGACGGTCGACACCTTCAAAATCTTCACCAAACAAGCTGTTATCACTGGAGTCTGGTGTATCACTTGGTTTGATCTTCCTACGTTTATCCTTATGTCCATCGGCATCTGAAGACTTGGCTTGTTGAGAAGGATCAGACGCCCCAAATGAAGCGAGTGGTTGACTAGAAGAGGGATCTGACGGATTGGGTAAAGTTGGAATAGAAGATTCACGCTTCTTGACCTTGATCGATAACTCAGAAGTAACATTATCCTTCTTTTCTTCTACCGCTGGTTGGAAGGCATCCTTCTCCCCCCCACCCGCACCAAGCAACGAGAAGACAGCGCCAATAGCGGAAGCTACGCCACCCTTCGACTTAGCACCAAAGCAGCCAATAGAAGTACCATCCATGGAATCATCATCGTCCTCACTGCCCTTGGATGATGTAGCTGCAGCAGGGATATTCTTTGTTGCTGTTCCGACAAGAGCAACAGTACTTGCTTCTTCTTCCTTCTCCCCAGGAGCTAAATCGTCATAGCCTCTTTTACGCTTGGTGGCAGATGCGGCATCACTTTCCAAAGCACCACCACCAGCACCAGCACCAGCACCACTATTGGTAACTTCCCCATCACTATTGGTAACTTCCTTTTTCTTCAACATTTTGTCAGCAGTGCTAAAAGGAAATTCAAGTGGTTTAGTGGGAGATGTTGTGGAGTAAGATAAGTCGTTGGCGGAGGATGAGGTAATGATTTGTCGGTTCTCTTTATCTTTAACCGCCTTCGAATCAGACTTTGAAGGGTTGGTACCCTGAGATACAAAGTTACTATTACTACTTAATCCACTATAGCTCAAACCCTTAGCCTTTCCTCCCCCTCCATTATTGTTACTCTGTTGATTGGTACTATTGTTTTTATTCATTTTGGATGACGACATGGCTTGTCTTTTGGGTTGGGGGTGACTGTTGTGTTGCTCTTG
>Ga0214479_100964_pt1 | contig 13677 bp, 13 predicted proteins | sample M1_20Mar14CPVII9_5_FD_165054 | JGI IMG/M metagenome (GOLD analysis project Ga0214479, IMG submission 165054) | Marine eukaryotic communities from Monterey Bay, California, United States - M1_20Mar14CPVII9sort6BwellE14 | ecosystem: Environmental > Aquatic > Marine > Unclassified | place: USA...
TAACATCCAAGCCGGATCAAATCCATCGTTGGTACTGTTGACGAGGTTGAGAAGAAGTAGAAGAAAGAGTAGTGTGAGTAAAAGCACAATACTTGTCATCATAGTACCATGCATTCATATAACTTACCAAACTTGTATATCATTACGCCAATCAGGATAGTAAGGTCCATAATCCATGACACCTCCATCAATACAAAGACTCTCTTCACCTGAAACTACCGTGACTGTTGCGGTGTCAGTGACAGGGCTCACATCGTTATCAACACAAGTATCATTTCCTGCATTGGGTAGTGTAAACTGATACTCGTTGTCACCAGGCAAGATGAACTTGAGAGTATATGTACCAGGTCGGACACCAGTTAGTAGATACTTGCCGGTGGTCGGATCTGACTCGGTTGTCTTGTAAACAGTCGTACTAGCACGGCTATCATACATCTGAATAGCCACAACTTGATCAAAGGGTAGTTCACGGAAATCTTGAATGCCATTAGGAACCTCATCAAACCAGAGGTAGCTACCAATGGTGGCTGGCAAGTAAAGTCCGGCATCAAACAATCCCTCGGAGGTCGATCCACCTTCAAAGAATGTGGGAGTAGTCTCCATTGTCTCGGGATCAAAGTCTGTACTTGTATCAGTACTATTGACAGGCTTGGGGGATAGAGTCCATTCGGCATCTTCAGGAGGTGTGATCTTGACATAATAGGTGCCTGGTGGCTTGTCAGCAAAGAGATATGTACCATCTGCAATAGTAGTCATGCTATCAACCTCAACACCATCACCATCATACAAGGTAATGACCATGCCCTCTAATCCTGGCTCGTCGGGTTCTTCAATACCATCGCCGTTCAAGTCGTGCCAAGTCTCGCCTTCGATAGTCACAGGGATGAACATTCCAGCATCAAATGAATAATTCTCATCTCCACTCTGAAGGTACTTGATATCTGTCTTGCCAGTCTCGGGATCAACGTCAGATGTGACATCATTGTAAAGCAAACTACCATCAGGCTGGGTAGGATCCTCAATCTCTGTACTATTCTTGGCCTGGATAGTAAAGATGAACTCTTCGGGGAGTGAGAACTGGACTTGATATTGACCGGGGGGCAAATCTGTAAAGAGATACTCTCCATTCTCATCTGTTGTGGTAGTATCCAACTCAACTCCGTCTCCGTCAAACAAGGTAGCATCAATGTTGCTCATACCAGGCTCAGTTGTCTGTTGCACTCCATCACCATTCAAGTCGTTCCACACTTTGTTGCCTATTAATACAGGCTCGTACATACCAGCAATGAGTGATGTGTCTACACCAGTAGTAAGTGTAATCGTAGGTGACTTGCCATCCAATGCAATTTGATTGCCTCCATCTACTTGTGGACTCCACTCAAAGTCAACCTCCTTGTCGACGGTGATGTAATAGGCCCCGGGTTGCAAACTAGTGAATGAATATTCACCGTCTGTGTTCGTAATAGCAACGTCGACCTCAATACCATCAGAGTTGTACAAGGTGACAGGTACTCCGGGCAATCCTTCTTCGCCTTCATCTTGCAATCCATTACCGTTCATATCTTCAAAGACAATGTTCGGTCCAATACTAGGTAAGCTCGTCACACCAACACCAAGGCAAAGAACATCGTCTCCGCTTGTTACTGTGACTGAGGCTGCTCCAGTAGAGTCAGCATCGCTATCAAGACAATCATCTTCACCCACATCTTGAGGACTGAATATTACACTTTCATCTTCCGGTTGGAATAATACAAGATAGTCACCAGGTGGGACATCGGGAATAGTGTAAATACCCCTATCATCCGTCTGCACCTCTGCAATTGGCACATCAGGATCATCGGAGTTGGGATCATACAAGAGCACTGTGATATTGCCAACATATGGCTCCTCAACAGGATCTCGAATACCGTCACCGTTAATATCTTCGAACACTTGATTAGAAATCGTTACAGGTTCATAGAACCCAGCATCAAAGCTACCAGCTCCATCCTCTCCCGAAGTAAGGATAACAGGGACCGTCTTGTATGTTAAAGGATCAAAGTCATTACCAACAACTTGAGGGTCAGACAAGGGACTGAGTTGGAAGTCTCCAAGTGGAGCAACAGTAGCAGTGTAGGTCCCTGGTGGCAGGTCGATACTGTATGTACCGTCACTTGCTGGGTTGATCACTTCATTAACAAAGTTAGTACCTTCGGGGTTGGGGTTGCCTTGAGAATCTGTCGATACTACAAAGATAATAGCGCCATCTAGTGGAGGTTCACCCTCATCGAGTACACCATTTGCATTCAAGTCTTCAAAGATTTGACCAGCAACTGTAACAGGACGGTAGATGCCTGCATCAAAGGATGTATTAACTTCACCACTTGTGAGTGTTTGACTAGGAGGTTTGCCCACCAAGGGGAGAGTACTGGGGTCAACAATTGCGTCAAACACAACATCAGACCAATCAGAAGGATCAACTGGCTGAATGTCGGCAAAGATATAGTCTTCAGGCATCTCTCCACCGTCATCTCCGAGAAGTAGATCGGGTGATTCAGCAAAGACGTAGTCAGAAGGCACGAAAAATCGCACACCATACTCGGCTGGTGGAAGACCTGAGAACCAATAGCTGCCATCAGCTTCAGTTACCATGGAATCAATCACCTCATCATTCGCATTCAACAACTCAACTTGAACACCTTCAATACCTGGTTCCATAACGCCGTTGACTTCATCTTGAATACCATTAGCATTCATATCTTCCCATACCTTGTTACCAAGGGTGACGGGGAGATACAATCCTGCATCCAAATTGTCAATGGTATCATTATAATCAAGCTCAATCTCGGAAGAGGTACCGTTGGGGAAGATTTGGTTACCGTCTGGTACAATGGGTGAGAAGACGTATGTTGTATTATCATCTCCAGTAGGAGGAGTGACCTGAATGTAGCATAGACCGGGCTGAATATCATTGATTGTGTACTCTCCATTCTCATCAGTAGTGGCAGTGCCTTCAAGAACGGCTGTGCCATTCTCATTGTAGCAGTACAAGTCGACAGTGACGTCAGGCATCGGATCTTCGTTGGGGTCTTGTAGTCCATCTCCATTTGTATCGTCAAATACAATATTCGGTCCAATGGTTGCGGGTGGCAAGTACATTCTGTGATGTGGGTTGAAGGGGAAGAGAAGAAGATGAGAGGTAAGTCTCTATGACAATCAACCTACTGATAACAACAATCAAAACACTTACCCAACCTCCCAGTAGTCAATAGTATCATCATAGCCAATCGAGACAGTGGCAGAGGTACCGTCACTTAAGATTTGATTGCCATCGGTAGTAATAGGAGAGATGATGTAATCCTCTCCGACAGTAACTTGAATGTAGCAGTCTCCGGGCAATACATTATTGAACTCGTAGTACCCAATAACATTCGAGGTAGTAGTAGCCACCTCAACTTCATCACAGATCAATACAATAGGGATATTGGGAATCGTCGATTCGCCGTCATCATAAATACCATTCTGATTTGCATCATTGAATACTGGAGCTGGGCCAACAGTTGCCAGAGGCAAGTGCAGACCGACATTCCAATCATCAATGGTTTCATCATATCCAATTGTGACAACTGGAGAGGTACCAGTTGGACTGATTTGATTCGTTGGAGTATTGAGAAGAGGCTCAGGGATGGGTGAGAAGATGTAACTATCATTCTCGGCAATCTCGGGAGATACTTGAACATAACATTCACCAGGAGTAACATCATTAAACTCATACACGCCATCAACTCCGGTCGTGACAGTCTCCACGGCTTGGCCATCACACATGAGAGTGATGTCAACACCCGACAATGGTCCTTCGTTCTCATCTTGGATACCATCATTGTTCAAGTCGTTGAATACAACATTAGGCCCGACATTAGACAAGGGAAGGTAGAGACCAACATCCCAATCATCAACATTGGAATTATAGTCAATGTCAACAATTGGACTTGTACCATTAGGATAGATCTTGTTACCATCGTCAACAATGGGTGAGAAGACATAATTGTCATTATCATTCACTTCAGGTTCAACTTGGATGTAACAACTTGATGGCTCGACTGAGGTGAACTCATACTCCCCAAAGGCATTAGTGAGAACACTATCAATGGCGATCCAGGTTTGATAGATCTCAGAAGTATGTCCATCTGGCTCACCAATGCAATATAAGGTAACATTGACATTAGGCAACGGCTCCTCATTCTCATCTTGGACACCATCTTCATTCAAGTCATTAAAGACTACATTCGGGCCAATACTTCCCAAGGCCGTGGGTGATGAGCTAGGACTTGTGGATACAGATGGAGATACTGAAGCTGTGATTGTTGGCTTAGTCGAAACAGATGGCGAATCACTAGGCGAGTTTGTCGGTGCTGAAGAGATCGAAGGCGAGTCAGATGGGCTAGCTGTAGGTGCTGAAGATACAGACGGATTAGCCGTAGGTGATGAGCTTGGGTTGGTTGAAACTGAAGGCGACAAAGAAGCCGTAACTGTGGGTTTACTTGAGATCGTCGGCGAATCACTTGGCGACTCCGAAGGGGCACTTGAAATCGTCGGGAAACTCGATGGTGCATCAGTAGGAGCTGACGAAATACTTGGACTCAAACTAGCAACTCTTGTAGGGCTCGATGATGGACTTTCAGACGGATTAGATGTCGGGAAGCTTGTAGGACTATCGGAGGGAGCAGTACTGATACTTGGCTGTAAACTTCCCTCGACTGTTGGCCTACCTGACACTGATGGCGAGTCCGATGGACTATCCGTAGGTGCTGAAGACACTGAAGGAGACGATGTTGGGCTCTCTGAAGGTGCTGTACTCTCAGTGGGCGCGGTACTGGTTGATGGAGCACTACTGATAGTGGCTGTTGAATATATGAGAAACAAAAGAGACACAAGATGTGAGCAAAATGAAAAAGTGTCCATGATCATGTCTGATATATAGCTTTGTACTTACGTGCAGAAGATACGGTAGGAGCCACAGAGACTGTTGGCATACTCGAGATGGTAGCTGTACATATAAGTTGAAGAAAGGGAGGGAGGAGGAGAAGGCGCATGTTAGATGAGCAAGGATACCGAAAAGATACGAGAAAATAAAACTCATCATACAAGTCACTTACGCTGGCTTGAAACTGTCGGGGCACTTGATAAAGTAGGCATACTGCTTAGTGTGGGCGCTGAACTAACAGTCGGAGCCGAAGATGTAGTAGGCTTACTTGATAATGTAGGAGCCGTACTTGTACTTGGCTGAGAACTTTCAGTTGGAGCACTAGACACAGATGGATTTGCTGTCGGCGACGAGCTTGGGCTTGTGGACGTTGATGGATTACTTGAGGGCGCTGAGCTTGGTTGTGATGAGATACTGGGTGAATCACTTGCAACTAAACTTGGTGCCGAGCTTGTAGATGGTTGTGATGACAACGACGGTCCACTGCTTACACTTGGGCCACTTGACGTGCTTGGAGCACTAGAAATGGAAGGGAGCAAACTTGGACTATGTGTGGGTGCCAAACTGATTGACGGCAGCGAAGTTGGTGCATTGGTAGGAGCCGAAGAGATACTTGGGCTCAAACTACCCACTACGGTGGGCATTGATGAAAGAGTTGGTGAACTTGAGGGATGAACAGATGGTTTGGTGGAGATACTTGGTTGAGATGAATGAGCTGTAAGGTGTAGGTTGGGAGGACGAGGAAGAGGTGTGAGCACATGTATCAAAAGAGACAACACACAGTATATAAACACTTACCCTCACTAGGAGCCAATGAAACACTAGGAGCCTCAGTCTTATCAATACAAGTAAAACTAGCCGACTCCAAAATAACCCAACTATCCAATATTTCATCACCAACATCACCCACAGCCAACTTGATTGTATTCCACCCATCACCATTATTCACGGTACCATATGCAGTCAAGGTGTTCGTAAACCCATCAGCCTCCATGGTAGGGTAAATAACACCATATCCTGGTGCATTACTTGGATCAGCCTTGTTACCACTATCACCTAATGATGTGCCTGGATCATTACCATTAAAGTATTGTTTGTTATCATCATAGTTCACATTATTAATACTAACAATATCACTACCGGTGGTTGATCCTGTCACTCTTGCAATGTTCTCACCATTCAAGTAGAATCCGAATACATCATTATATGGTGAATCAATATATTCATAATATTCTTCACTACCAAAGATGTATTTGAATGATACTTCCGGTACATATTGTTCACCGCCTGTACATCGAAAATCAAATTCCAATACACATGCATCACGAATAGCATATGCCGAACTACAGGAACTACATAACTCATCTTGATTCGCAGTAACAAACAAGTCTGGATCACCACCCAATGGTGAATCCCAATCTTTTGTATATTTATCTGAATCTTGATTCCATAATGCAGTTGGATGACCACTTGATAAGATAATACCCTCATTTGGTATAATAGTAGTATTGGTAGGACGATAGATTGGATTACTTGAATTACCATCATTAATTAATTCATATGTGTTTGGATCTTTGGCGAATAAGGTACCCATTTCATATCCATTGGTAAATTGTACTGCACAATTTTGTAGGTGGGATAATTCCACTTGTTTGGTTGCCTCGCCGCCTTTGGGACGGAACTCAGCATCACCAGCGGTGGAGAGGAGATTATTAATTAGATCGTCAAAGTGTTGTGTATCGGTTGTGGTGTTGACTGGTGTAAAGTCGAGGGCGGTGACTGCTGATGTGATAGATAGGAAGGCTGTGAGGACTGTTGATCGTTGTAGGTTGATCATCGTTGTATGTTGCTTGCTTGTTTAGATTATATCGATGTATGTTTTAGATAAGATCTTGGTCAGCGCTACGATGAAGCGTCGACGACGGCTATTGCAATAGGATTTGCAATGGATATATCGATGATAGAGATCAAGCTTATTGCAATGAAAATCGGTCGATGTTGTAAACTTATGCACGCACAACAATGTAACGTCTCGACGAAAATGAATGTGTTGCAATTGGAGACAGTATGAATTGAACGGCCACCGCTCTTCGATATGATTAAGGTGACGATTATGATAATGATGTTGCAATCGTATTGGCTAGTGGCTGCTAAGTGGGCTTACATCGTGAATCATCTGCCTACATTGCAGAGGAGGCTGTAGTGAGTTTGCTTTCTCGGGTCATTTTGAGTTGGTACCGCCCTGCGACATTTAAGGTATCTATTCTTTCTCAGGCCGGTTAAAAGATTTTACAACCTCTACAATCGTTGAATAAATATATCCGGAAGGCGGCTTCCATCTTTGGGCAACACTACGATGCCATCATTTCAAATCGACAACTTTTAGTGTCCATGACTGTTGTGAGAATCTTGTGAGCATCTTGTGAGCGTCGATGTGGAGAAACTATTAACTCCGGAAGAGGAAGAGATTGAATGAAACTCTCATACATTGAATCTCTCATAGTTTTACAATCCTACCGTTATCAACACTCCATTGCAATAGTATCATGAGCGATGTATCAAAGAAGATATCCAATCATCGTCATCACAGTAACGATGTGATAATACAAGTCAAGACCAAGCCGCCACAAACATCAGCCGCTGACGTGCAACGACACATTGATATATCATCAATAACAACATCATCCGATCTCGATACATTATCAAAAGTTGATCCCTTCCTCTATCACTCGATACCGAGTATATACAAATCAAAGCTAGTATGTGAACTCGTTAATCATGCACAAGTTACACAAGAACATCATCATAATGTATCATCGTCTATACAAAGAAAAACTAGAATGAGTACTGAATGTCATAGTATCTTGTTACTGGAAGATATGCTACTTGGTGATAGTAGTTACGGTGGTATTGCTAGCAGTGATGATGTTAGTAACGATGTGATGATGTTCGATGGAGATGTGTTATTCTTTGACGACAAAGATAAGCAGCTGTGGCTGAAGCAGTAGTAGCGGTGAGTTATACTCGACTCTCTAAGAGAGAGAGAAGGACATGAATAGGAATGTAGAGGGAGTGCAGAGAAGATTGATACAGAATGAAAAGAACCCAGATCTATACTAGGAGAATATATTGTATTATAGGTAAACATGTAAAGTATTAGGTCGGATATTGTACACACGCTATATAGAGTCATCAGAATCACTGTCGTCTCCTCCCTTACTTTTCCTACCCTTGCTCTTCCTCTTCTTGCTCTTTGTAATCAACAGCTCCTTACGGATTGAAGCTGGAGCAGCAGCCATGTCATCGTCACCAGTTCCTCCAATATTAGATGTTCGGCATTTACGACGCCTATCTCCATCAAGCTTTTGAAGAAGTTTCTTGGCTGTTTGTCGTTGCTGTTCAGTAAAGATCTTCTCCTTCACTGAAATGGTAAGCAACAGGGTTTGACAAGTGGTCTTCTCCTCGGAAGATAGTGCACCCTCACGTTCCTAGTCAAAGATATCTTCCATTACACCCTTTAGATCAGACATAAACTCTGCTACCTTCTTATTATTCGCCTTACTCAGGCCCTCGGATTTCTTTGTCTTTCGTCCAGGCTTGGGCTTTTCAGCCCATTCCTCCATCTCGCTAATCTTATTCAAGAGGCTAAGAGGAAGTGGATTTATTAATAACATACAATGTAAGCAAAGTGCAGATGGAAAACAGTACGAGGTAATTGCATAGTCACAACACAGATCCAACAACTTACATTTCAGGAGTAATAAATCTGGCATTACCTTCTGCCAGAACAATGGGTCGTCGACATCAATTCCAGCCGAACCAGACTCGGAGCTGAATTTCGACTTCGTTACATTCATTCCCTTCTTATTGAGCCACGACGCTGTCTTGGCACCCTCAACAACTCGTGTACGTGTTCTCTTTTCAAGAATACTCTCGATATCGTCCGCAACATCAACTGAATCATCCGAAGCCTCTTCACTTGAGGTTGAGCTGTCGTCAGCATCCTCCTCTTCTTCCAGCAGAGGTAGAGATCGTTTGGCTAATAAACGCCGACGATCTTCTTTGAATGTCTTGCTTAAGTCTTCAAACATGTACCGACCTAAATTACCACAGCTTGTCATCGACCCACCATCTGTGGTACAATCCTTGTGCACGAACCTAATGTAAGCAAAACGGATGCTTTCTTTGAGGTAAGGTATTACCTCTTTGAATGGTTTGCCTACAAGACTTTTCCCATTAACAGCTATGATGATATCCCCATGTCTCCTACAAAGTTGTTTGACCTCAGCCGGTCCTCTGGTGCCATCAGGGAATTGACGATATCCCAAGAAGGCTACATTCTTGTCTACTTCGCCCACATTGAGCAAAAGGCCCATTGTTGTGACTGCATGGGATTGATTAGAAGCATCAGTGGTGGTTAGTTGTGCTAATCTCAAGCCTAGTTTATATATCTACTATCCCACAGAAACACTCACTCACTCACTCACTCACTCACTCACACATATGAGCCACTTATATACATCTTAATCAGTGAAGGCGGTCTTGCTCTTGTATACTTTACTCGACTTTGCTGCTTTCTCAGAGGACGTTGCCTTTTCTGCTTTTGCATCAACTACATGCTCTACTTTTGACGATTTTGTTTTGGCACTCTTTGCTTTTGATGATTTGGATCCCCTAGCTGAGCGACCGGTGCATGTCTCGTAGTCAACAAAGTTCCTATACAGACGAGAAACAGATATTCAATTAGACAAAAGTATCATTTTGATTGAAAGTTATATAATGGCATATCTACTTACCAGTATAATTTAGTTTGATCCAAGAACTCTTCAAGTACTTCTGCATTGGTTGGCATCTGAACAATCCCTCCCGCTTCTGGTAGTGTGTACCGCAACGCTGCAATAGTCTCCTCAAGAGGTTTGTCATTATCTAAGAGGTAATTAAAAGATGGAATAAGTTATAAATTTCACAATCAAAACCAAATACCCAAATAATAGGGATCTCTTCTCACCTAGAAACCACCATCCATTAGCTCCTGCACTCCACATAACAGTCGTCTTTCCATTATCTTGAAGAATCTGTTGTCCACGCCGATCTAATGCTCCATTGGTTGGAAAAAAGAGATCGGGAGCATATCCAATTACTTCTTTAAAGATATCATCTGCATCAACAATTTGTTGTTCAATAAATGTATTGTTGGCATACAGAAAGTCAATCCTCTCTACCCCACTACTACCATATGTCCATCAGCTAAAATCCTATCAAGTGCAGGACGATTCTCATCATTGATGTGATCTGTATGAAGGAAGAAGGAAGCCTTGGTATCCTTCTCCTTAAGTACATCCAAGACAGCCATTGCTGTATCGTTATCATCGATATCACCAAATATTAGATGTGCGTATGACCAATCAGTTTTCCCGGAGTATATCTCATACGGACCTGTAGGTTCTGGTTTATCCACTAGCACACATGTGTTGACGATATCACTGCCGCTGGGAGAGCTTTCAACTAACACTCCGACAGAAGAAGCAAGGACGATGGATAAGACGCTGATCCTCATATTATATTTTATTATAAGATGACTTGACTATAGTGGTTGAGTGCGAGGAGGAGATGGGTTGGAGTAATAGCAGTGAAAGCAGAGCCACGGGGGGAGAGGGAGAAAAATTTATCTATTATGAGTAGCAAATGAAGATGGTATTATGGAGTGGAGGAGACTCCTACCTCTTCTATTCCTCTCCCCCTCTCTAACAGCATAACAGAACGCTTTCGGAACTAATACTACTACACAATAGCGTAGCCCCATCATTGAGGAGATGGAGAAAAATGCTAATACTAATGAATGCAAGATACGGTATCCTTTTATACAAAAATATTGTGAGGATGAATGATTGATGGTAACAACAACTCAGCCCAATATACCTACCTAAAATGGCTTCATATCCAAGTACTATCGGCGTAATAATACTGTTAATTACCCTCACTAATACCTATGTTGTTTCATCATTTCAAGTTGATGTTAGGTCGCCGATATCTTCATGCAGAAGGCAACAACACTCGAGGAACAATATAATTTCATTGGCTGCTGAAAATGGAGATGATAATATGAGTACTGTAGATGAATATAGAAATGCACCTACAGCTATATTGTCAAACTTTATGCAGAAAGAAAAAGACACGGAAGATCCATTCAAAGATATCGATTTTAATGCTCCCAAATCATCCAAACTAAGTTTGCAAGAATTAGCAGAAGTGTTGGACTACGAACTTTACAATAAGGAATGGTTCGTAACAGGGAATGTTAATCCAATCTACTTTGATGATAAGTTCCAATTTCAAGATCCTGATGTAAAGTTGACTGGTATTGAAGAGTATGCAAGAGGTGTGTATAAACTATTCGATCAATCGTCGTCTCGTGCAGAAATTATATCAACAGTAGTGAATAGTACTATACCAAATACAATTACAATTACTTGGCGTTTATCGGGCGGTGTTAGTATCGGGCCAGGTCTTACTATAAAACCATACATTGTATATACAGACTTTACAATTGACGAAGATAGTGGATTAATTGTATTTCAGGAGGATAGATTTTCAGTACCTGGCTGGGATATTCTATTATCAGCTCTATTCCCTTTCCTTATTGGTAAAGTTACAAGCGAGCCTGCACCTCCGGTTGAACCTCGAGTTGTTAACATGCCTAAATCAATTGCTAGGGAGAAGAAGGGTGGTTTGTTTGATGGTTTGTTTCAACAAATGGGACTTTAGTCTGTACTACAGTACAATTGTTATGCCTACTAAAACAATTCCTGGAAACTATGGTACTTATTACTTTCTAACATAAGTATGAATGAGTTAGTGATAAGAGTAATAACGAGTAATCTTCATCTAAACATTTAAAAAAGGGTAGTATGTAGTTATCAACAAATCTGAATATTGACTCGTTTATAACTAGATTAATTACATACCGGTGTGGACGAGAGCAAGGATGATGCATTGATACCAATCATTAATTATGTTGGTATCGTAGTCGGATAGAGTAATGTAGTTTATTCACTTGGTTGTGGTTTGGTGACATCATCTAATCAAGGAGTTTTCGTGTTCAACATGAAAACGGAATCATTCATTATTCATTATCAATCCATGAGTAGGTATCGTACAAGAGATCCTTTGCAGTCAGGAGGTATAATTATAACCCAATTACATCATCCTTCAGGAGTATCATAGATTGGTTGAAGGGCGCCGTCCGATATACATACCAGGGTTGTCGAGAGTGGAGACATACTGCACATATCATCAACTCATCATCCTCACATTATTATTACTTATATATCCTAATGAGTTATGTATTAGTGATGTATTATATCATACTAAAAGTATGTTCAGTGATAGCTTTGATTGTTAGTGCATCGGCATTATCACAACTAAACAAATCAGTGATATCTCGCCGAAGAGTCATAAATACTGCACTAGCATCACCTATCTTACTCTTATCTGAAATAGCATCATCTTCTGAGCAAACAATTGCAATTTTAGATCCAAATCCAAGAGCAATTACGACGGTACGGATCAACTCCCCAAATGAGCGTGCAGGTTTAGAATTATTTGACGTTAATATAGGAACACCGTCACACAATGTACTTGCTGTCAAAGCTGTACAATTAACTGGACAAGCAGCAAAGGCAGGCGCTCAACGAGGTATGATACTGTTGGATTATACCAATAAAAGTGATCTGGTCGAGCGATATGAATCTGGAGTTTATCCTATTGAAATACGATTATACAATCTTGCCCTGGGTGGAGATGGTATTGGAGATCTTGGAAGGAGTATTGTAACACCAGAAGATGCATTGGAATTATCAGCTTCGATTAGTAGTAAAGATACATCATCTATTGGAGTAAATAACAAATTGAGTGTATCGGAAGGATTGCAAATCAATACAATAAAGAAAGCCAATGGCAAATGTGGCGTCAGATCAAGAAGAGGGGATACCATGCAAGTAAGATATGAGGCTAGAGTGGGTGACAGTGAAGGTATAATATATGACGCAAGTGAATGGAGAGGAACCGGGCAACCTTACTCGTATATATTGGGAAACAATGATGTATTGAGAGGCGTTGGTTTGGGAACATACGATATGTGTCCAGGAGAGATAAGAGAGCTAACAATACCACCAGAACTAGGATATAGAAATGGAAGCAAGCTCTACAAACAAATTCCTTCCAACTCACCGTTGTTTTGGCGGATTGAACTAGTCGAATTGAACTTTATCAAGGAGGGTGAGAATGATAGAGAAAGAGAAGAAGACTTCTATTAGATGCATATGTTAGTGTATCCTAGGTTACTAATGTATAATCATAATGCTAACGTCTCAGCCATACTCCCTGTCAAGTCTCTCCTTTGTCAGCAACCCAACTACAAGTCTCTTCCACTTCTTGATAATCTCCTTTCGCTTGTTCTCTCTTTCCTTTTCAACTGCATGACTTTGACATTCAACAGAAGCCATTTGCATAAGCTCAACGTTATGAGAATGGACAACAATACCACGCACAACAGCATGACTTCCTTCATATCCCAACATGCACGGTGCATATGGTATTCCAAGCTTCTTTGCGATCGGAGCCAAGCCTTTTCGATCCATGTGTGTTAGGCCTGGATTGATTAGAGCCAGTTCAACGTTCCTAAACTCGTTTGTAGGGATGGAATCATTAGGACA
>Ga0214479_100966_pt1 | contig 13665 bp, 7 predicted proteins | sample M1_20Mar14CPVII9_5_FD_165054 | JGI IMG/M metagenome (GOLD analysis project Ga0214479, IMG submission 165054) | Marine eukaryotic communities from Monterey Bay, California, United States - M1_20Mar14CPVII9sort6BwellE14 | ecosystem: Environmental > Aquatic > Marine > Unclassified | place: USA...
GATTGGTATGGACTGAAAACCCTCTTATTGGGTAGTGATTTCTCGTATTTGGTGATAATATACAACTTTTCAGTCCAAATACATCAGTTACGAGAAAGCACGTAAAAAGGCTCTGCATTACGTTGTGCACCACTCACCACAACTCATACCACGACGCACGGTGTGGCTTAGTTGACCCCAAAGAACCATGGATTTCTCTACAGTAGACCGAGCATTAATCTCTTTATCACGTCGTCAACCACCTTTGCCCAATGAGGTAATTGACTTATCGAAAAATTTATTAAAACTTTTGCAATCATCATCTCCACAAGATGTGAATCTTTCTGATAATTTAGATTATGCTAAAGGTATTCTGCAATTGATTGAATTGGGTAGTAGTACTAATACTAATATCCGATGGGAACCCCTAGCTGTTGGTATGCGATTGATAGTTGACTATCTTGAGAAGCGTACAGATGAATTACCCAACTTGAACATAGATGAAGAAGAAGAAGAAGATGAGGGTACTGGTTTAGGTACTGGTGGTGGAGGAGTATATGCCGAGGGACCACGTATACCCAAAATTGCACAAGTTAATGATGAAGTTGAAAATACATCCAATCCACCAAACTCAAAATCACCCGTGTTTCTTATAATGAATGCATTATCCGATATTGTTAATGCAAATGTAGAACATGTCGAGCCACGCGTGCGTTCTCTTGTTGCCCAGACTGTTGGTTCATATGCCTTGTATGCTACATCATTGTTAAATTGGATCGGCAGTAGTGATGATATTAGTATAGATGAAAAGAAATTGTTAAAAGAAGCAATTGACAAGGCACAGCTTGGTCGGAAAGTAATTCATTCCGCCATTCTCAATTCATTGAAATCACATTTAGAAATGAAGGAACCATCCCGTGATGATAATCCAAGTGCGGCATCAGATGGAGCTTTAGATGATACAACAGGATGGAGAGCATTGGAAACTAATTTACATGCATTGGCAAGTTATATTGATGGTTGTGTGGGTAAGGCTGGAAGTGAGAATTATATTGGTGGTTCGTACATTGCAGAGGAGATTGGTTTGTTTGTTGAAGGAAAGGATGATAATTATACATGGTTCTTATCATCATTTCAACATTGTTGTGTGGTACATGTCAATCGACATGTAAGGGCCGCTGCGGCGGCAGTATTGGGCGTACTAGTTAAGGCGTGTATGCGATCACTTGATGTATCTCATCAAGACCTTCTTGTAAACAATGATTCTCTATTCAGATTGGGTTTAAAGGAGTCATTAAAGTCAACATTGGCAGATAATTGGTCACAAGTTCGTATGGCTGGTAGTGTGTTGTGCCGAAGGTTTGTCCGTGCTTTATTAAAGATTCATGCAAGTAAGAGTGAAGAAGACAAAGATGACGATGAGGAGGAATTGACTGAATTTGAATATGCAACTGATGATCTCGTTCCAATGTTATTGCCACGAATGTGTCTTAATAGATTTTATCTTGCACAAGGAGTGAAACTGTACAGTCAAGAAACTTGGAGGCTTGTGTTTGGTGCAAATAACCCTCATTCTCCAGATGAACTACACTCAAGTGAGGAGGAAAAGGGTGGAGGTGGTATGGGAGCCGTCGCAAGGAGTGCAGCACCTTTATGTCGATATTATACCAAAATGTGTGACGCAGATAATCATGCAGTGCGTGAAGCGGGATGTCAGGGAGTTGCCGAGTTGGCACAGAAGGTTGGATCGAATCCATTATATGCCGAGTATCTCTCTCCCTATGTTACAATGTTATTACAGGTGAGTATCTCTTTATACATTGCAATGGCCGCTCCAAACAACTTGTCTCATTTTTTCATTTATTGTTCAAAGGCATTACTCATGTGTTTTCATGACGAGTCATGGCCAGTGAGGGATGAAGCTTGTCTTGCCTGTGGTACATTCTGTCTCGCCTATGCCGATGAATGTTTGCCTGAACTTCCAACTCTCTTTGAACGATGGACAGAACAATTAACAGATCAGGTAAGAGATTCTTTATTGTCTATTTATGTTCTTAACTACTGAAGCTAACACTTTCAATAGATCTGGAGTGTACGTGAGGATGCTGCTGTTGCCCTTGGAGATGCCATTACAGCCTACGGACCTTCAATGTTGGAGAAAGTTCTTGCTATTGTTCGGAAGAGTCTCCCAGCTGCAAAGGATCAACCGCCCATGAGCCGTGAGGAATACAAGAAACTTCAGAATGACATTAATGCACATACAGGAAATCAGGTGTACAGTTGTGGAAGTCTTGCCCCGAAGTTGAAAAAGGGAGGCGAGAGAAAAGGAGGTGCTGGTAGAATTGGATGTTCAAGTTGTGTAGTTGACCGTCCCAGACAACCTTGGGAGGCTACTGATGGGATCATCTACATGCTCCGAGAACTATGTGTTCGATTTCCCAATGCGGATGATAGTGAACGAGAGGATGTCGTCATGAGTGATAAAGTCTTATTACCACTAATGACAGATTTGGCAGATGTAAGTCGTCTCTCACACTATCCTCAAAGTGATGATCTTCGTACAACTTTGTGGAGACAGCTTCCGTCCATTGCAGAAGCTATTGGGAAACGGCGCTTCAAGGGTTTATATCTCGATCTGTTTATCGAACTACTTGCAAAGAATCTTGATGATCGACACGGTACTGGTGCCTCACAGCTTTCCATCCATGCAGCTGGTCAGTGTTGTGAAGAACTTGCAAACCTTATTGGCGTTGGCATCTTTCGTGGTCGTTTAGAAGCAGTCGGGGCAGAACGAGCGTTTGATACTGTTATGAATGAAAGGAGAATGGAGGCACGTTGTGCTGAAGGCCGAGAGAGGTTCGTCTCACCATTCGGTCCGCCTCCTACATCTGCTCATTGAGCTGTAAAGGCACACGATTATGTTATGTTGTGATGAAGAGATTGTAATGTAGAAACAAATTAGATCGATCAAAACAGTCTTTAGACTATACATTATTCTACCCCTAAAACAAGTCTGATTAGATATCCCGATATCTCTTCTTCTTCTTTTTGATTGAGGTTGATTCCTCCTCTGCAGTTAGAACAATATTCGATTTGTCATGGGAAGAGCCATCGCCCCTTTCGGTCTCTCCTTCTGTAACACCACTATTATCTTCGTCGGATAGTTTCTTCTTGATCTGTAGGTTACCGAGCAACTCGGTTCTTCCCGAGGCATCTTCGTTACTATTCTCTGACTTGCTATTCTTCTCGCCAAGTACACTAGAATCGATATCGTTCTTACCTCCTCCTGCATCATCTTCGCTTTCATTGGACACATCTTGAGCGTAGGATGCCGTCTTCTTCTTCAATCGGAGTTTACTTAATGGGCTCTTCACCTCAGACTCGATGGAATTAGACTCGCTCACTTTCTCCTTTTTCACATCGACACTCACATCCTTGGTATCATAAGTCTTCTTCTTTCTAAGCCGACTCAAAAGAACAGTCTTTTCTTCTGTTTCAATCTCCTTCTCATTATCATCGGCTGATTTTGACGCCTTCGACAAATCTTTGCTGGCGTCTTCATTCTTGATTAAGTCTTTACTATCAACAGAGGGTTTGCTTTCCTCACCCGAAGGTCTCGCTTCATCTTCGCTTTCTTTCGCTAACGTTTTCTCCTCACGGGTGGTATTGGATCTGAGCTCATCATCCTTATTGCTATCCTCAACGTCCATAACCTTCTTGGTGTCACTTGAGCCTGACACATCATCTACCTTTCTATCCTCATTTTGTTGATATGTGGATGGCGAGCGCCTCTTTGTAGCAGGATAGCGATTCTTGGCAAGGTCACCAATCTCCATTGCAACATTCTCATTGTCTTTTGATTTGCTATCCTCATCAGCAGTGACAATACCTTCAGTTTGTTTGTACGTCGAGTATTTTTCCTTCTTATCGCCATAATAACGATCATTTATACGACTCGCTTTGTCTGAGTCGTTGTATTTGTCATCCAAGGATATGTTCTTCTTGCTGAAAGATAATGCTTCCAGCTTTGGAGCAGTATCACGGTTGATAAGGTTTGTATTTTTTTCTCCATCTTCATCTTTCTCTTCCCTCTTCTCATACTTCTTGCTTCTCGAGTCACCTATCTTATCATACTTCTTGACTCTTCTAGTATCTCCACTATTATCACTACCATCAATGGGCTCTCTTTGTTCACCATCAGCTTGGTCAAACAGTGACTTTTTCTCATCGGTACTATGGGATTTTCGTTGATACTCCTTGTTGTATGCAGACTCGTCTACATTTGAAAGCAATTCGTCACCGGATTGAGCTTTCTTCTCTGAATAGTCCTTAGTAGTGTACTCTTCCTCCTCAGGTTTATCCATGACATGACTAGCAGAGGGTATGCTTTTCTTGCTTGAGACATATTCAGACTCATCAGGCCTGTCATCACTTCTTGATGCAGCCGAACCAGATCTCTTTGAGACATGACTATCATCAAGATCTTTTGTATCCATAGGTTTTTGATATCTTGTATTGACTGTATCTTCACTATTAGATTTGGTCATATCATTGAATACTCTGGGCTTCTTCACTGTGTTCAATCCCTCGAGTCCTTGTGCATGCTTATCGTTTTGTGAAATATCACCCGAGCCTGATGCTTTCACATCGTCACTACTTTTGCCCATTTCCTTTTGGGTTCTAGATTCATAGAACAGCTCTGTACCTTCCACATCCTTAGTTTGCTTCTTCTTGTAGGATGAATTATTCATCTCGTCAAGGCCTTTAACTGTATTTGAGTTTAGTAGTGACTCTCCACTGTGACTTGCTGAGTCCTTCGTCATATGCTTTTCTTCAGGATAGTCAGATTCGATTAGACTACTTGCTTTGTTGGAAATTGCTGTAAGGTCGTCGAATTGTTTCTGAGTTGAGTGCTTCCGTTTGCCCAAGGAAGTATTATCCGTAACTTCATCAATGCCATTTAGAAGATGCTTATCAAAGCTGGCATATCGCTTGAGATCCTCTTCAGATCCTGGATAATTGTCTCCTACAATAGACTTCTTCTCAGATAATGTCGTCTCCTCTTTCTCTTTTGAATCATCTTGCATATGATTGTCTCTGCGATACTCTGTTAATTTGTCTTCATTCGAAGCTGACGGAGATTTAGCATATTTATCTTCAACAGAATGAGAGCGTTTCTTCGTTTGTCGTTCAAAGCTATCAACCTCATCAAACTTTTCTTTCTTACTGTAAGTGTCCGACATGCGTTTCTTTGTGCTCGAATATAGATCATCTTTGTCAGCAACATCATCAGACGATACACCATCAACTTCTTTCGCACTGTGCTTTTGTTTATTGTATAAATCTTCATCACCTACGGATTTGTGTTTATAAGTGTTTGAACGTCTCTTTACACTAGAGTAACGCTCCTTATCAGTAAGATCATCAGACTGTTTCTTATATGATGTTTCCTCATCGACTTCTTTGTTAGTTTCACCACTGTTGTCGTCGGATGATACCACCACCTTACGAGTCTCAGACTGTTCATTCATAGATTGCAAATACTTCTTTACATCACCAGAGACATTAGTTTGGAAATCACGTCTCTTCTTCATGTAGGTAGACTCTCTACTAGTTTCATCTGAGTTGTTGTTGTCAGGCTCTATCAAACGAGGGATTGCCATTTGATCTTGATGTTTGTAGAATGCACCATCAACCACGTCGGAGCTTTTGGGGAAGACAATGTTGCTATTGTTGTCTTCCTCACCTTCGTCTGAATTACTACTGCCCTTCTTCTCATCTGTATCATCATAGCCACGCTTGTTGAGCAACTTGGTTTGATCAGAAGTATACCTGTCTCCTGTTGTATCCATTTGGTTATCAGGAGATCTACGAGCATCATCGTCATGTGTTACAACTCTACCGAACTGATTATCAGACTCTCTCTTCTTATTATTCGACCGGCTCTTAGTCTTTCCACGAAGTCCACCACCTCGATCATCAGTATCACCAAATGTATTACTTTTATCTTCACGACGATAACTTTCATCACCAATAGTATAAAGTCTGTTACTTGATCGACTATTGTTAGAGTCTTCTTCCTTTGAGGGTGGCGCCTCGCCATCAGCACTTAAATTACTTTGATCCCTATACAAATCATTACTATTGCTATTGTTGGAACGATCCAATTCATCGACGACATTACCACTCCTGGATTTACTCGCATCTACATTAAACTCATTAAATTGATTTGAATATTGATACTTCTCATTATTGTCTGTTTCAGTTTCATATCCTAAATGGCTTTCATCTAAGTTCATACTATCATGATTGTTATTAAATGTATCATAATTGATATTCTGACTGTCAGTATCTCTTGATTTTGATATCTCATCATTTGGTGGTAATACCAATTTAGTTGGTGTCTTCTGAATATCACTATTGCCCAACTCTTGTTGAATCTTTCGTTGTTTCTTCCTTTTCATATCATTTAAATCTTTAGTGTATTGGCTTTCACCACTACTTGCAGCAGTAGTATACTGCTGCTGTTCATCAACACCACTGCCACCGCTAACAATATAAAAGAAGATACAAAATGAAGATATAATCAATAATGCCTTTTTAGCCATACCATTAAGATTTGGTTGTGAAGATTGATTATCATTATGTTGTTGACGGTACGGTGAGTTGGCCGGTAAGCGCCGTCCCGTGAAGGGGTTACCGCCACCTCCGGATGAGTTTGGATGTCGACTACGGTGATGCATTGCCATTAATAATCCGTATGAACAATTCTATAAACAATATAAAAGTACACAAGCTAAACTCTTTGAACAGCTCTCAACTTGCATAAAGTCATAGGGAGTAATACCAATTGAAAAACAATATAATCTTGGGTTTGTAAAGATTATCTTATACCCCATATTAGGGCCCTAATACAGACGGGTGATATATCTTAGGGGTAGACATTAGAGGTATCTTCAGTTCAACAAATTATAACTAGGGGAGATAAATTGTTGGTTCAGTTTGCTTTTATTTTCACTGCCCACTCCGCTTAGCGTACTTGTACTTGGCCTTGGTGTTTGGTATCAGATTATAATCTATTGCAATAGTGATATACCGTGTGCACATCTAGCGCGGATTATACTACCTGCTTAACAACACTGTTGAAAGAAAGGGGATATATTCGATACCAATACCAACACAATTATCTAACAGCAAAGTGCACCTGTTTCCAACCTTACAAACAATAGTACCTACCATGGCATCTACATTCAACCGTCCCAAAACAGCACAGGAGGAGGCAGCTGAAGTCGAGAAAGCCAAAAGGGAAGCTGAGATGGCTGCAATATTTAAAAGGAGACAACAACAAACTGACGACTCTGATGACGATAAAGAAGATTTAACACCAGCTGAACTTGCACGTAAAAAACGCGAAGAAGAAATGGCAGCATTGCGTAAAGCACGAGGCGGCGAGAATAATGAATTACGTAAACGGTTACAAGATAAAGGCGGCGGGTTAATCACAGACATGGACGCCTGGCGAGCTGATCAAATTAAGGCAAAGAATAAAGATAAGGATAATAAGAATAAGGCAGCTAGTGGATTACACCGTCATCAGGCGAACTTTGTTAAGAATAAGACGAGTGCTGAGATTGGCGAAGAGGAAGATCGTAAGAATAAGGCTGATGCGGCAAGTAACTTACATGGACATAAGGGTGTGTATGTATCTGGTAATAAGACAGCTGCCGATTTAGATAAAGAGGCATATACACAAGCACAGAAGGATGAGATGGAAAGGTTGAAACAATTGAAATTAGATGGAAAGAATTATGATGCTGATGTAGGTGAAACTGTGAATGAGCCAGTATCAGCATCAGTCAAAGATGCTGCCAAGGCATTAGACGCGGCTGAGAAGGCTGAGTTGGAAGCAGCAGAGAGACGCAAGTCTGGTGTTGTGATAATCAAGGATTCGAATGCTCCATCAACTACACCGCCCAAGGTACAATATGATATTTCAGATGCTGCCGATGTCGAGGAGGAGAAATCACGAATTACACTCAAGGTACCAACCTACACTCGAATTGATATTAAGTTTTCATTTGGATTAATCGTTCGTTCGACTGCCGCCGATGGGTTCAACGGGGAGAACTTGCGTGATAATGAAACACTCAAGAAATGTATGGAGGGTACATCTAAAATTCTATTACAACAAATGCCAAGTCCACCCGATGTTGACAAATTATTAAAAGAAAATTCATCAGCAACAAGTATCAAAATTCAGTTTCCACAGGCATATTATGAACCATCATTTGAACCAACAGTTATTAGTATCGAGGAAGATACGAAGAATAAAGATAGTGGTAAGGTAACTGCCAAGGGTAATAAGAGGACATTGGTAAAGGCAAGCTTTCCGGTGTTCATGAGAGATGAGGAAGAAGATGATGAAAGTCAAAAGAGAAGCGCACGTATGTTAAAGGAGACGAAGACTACTGTGTTCAAGGCTTTGAGATCAGCTGTTTCTGGTGGTTCCTTCTTGAGATAGATGTATATCAGGTTATGGATCGATGGTAGAAGAATTTACTTGGCAGTAGGAGTAGAGGCTTGAAGAAAGTGGATAGAGATAGAGAATTGCCTCCTGCCTGCCAGCTTCATCATCAATACTTTGATGATTGATTGTTGTTAGTGTAACATGCACTCTTAAAGATTGCAGTTTCAATGAAGATAGTTGATTAATGCCAATGATATGAATGTAGAATCTCTCTCTATTTAACATGTCCGATGACGGCAAAAGGGGGGAAAGAAAAATGGATACCGCAAGATACGGATAGATGCGGATTTGCTGAACGAAGAAATAGAGCCGCCCTTATTTACACCTCAATCGTATTGAATGATGAGATGTGATAGTAAAGAGATTACCAGTAATGTGCCCCTCCTCTCCTGCTAGCCCATAGTGGTCTTATTCATTATTAGCTGACGATTTGATATCATTAATCATCGCATATCATAATATTATCATGGACACTGACAATACCAATGATGATGATCCCCCAAAAGTTGTCGCAAGCAACGAGTCAGATCCAAATGCATCATTTTATGGAGAGGATATATTTGATGACATGATTGCAAAGGTTATGGATGCGGCAGATAAAAATAATAGTAAAGTTCGAGTACAGGCTCCATCACCAGTTATAGAGATTGATGGTACTCCTTCCGATGATAATAATATTAGAAGTGTCGACGACAATAATAATAAAAATAAAAATGATATAGAAACGGGTAGCAGCCCGGGGAATGATGATTCTACAAACACTGGATCGGACGTTGCCTCCCTAGATAGTGAAGAAATAAGTGGCGAGAGTGATATCAGCGAGGTAGATGAGAATGAAAAGTCATCATATTATCCCCAACCACTAATACATGATGACGAATCGACAATAGATATGAGACCTCCAGCCGCTGAAACTCAGACGGTATCAAGTTATGTAGATCAGTTAAATCAGCAAGAACGTCGAAAGGGAAAGTTAGTAAAGGCAGGTGTATTTTCATTCATAGTTGCAATAGCCATAGGAGTAGTACTGGCGATAGTAATGACGGGGAATGATGACAGCTCGGCAACCAAACCATTATCATATGACGATTATGTCACTGCTTCTTCTCCGTCATCTCCACAGTCAGTCAAGCCAATTCCTCCAATTACAACAGTTGATAACCAAGTACAATTGACTTTTGACAATATACCTGATGGATACCGTATGCCTGATGATGATCGAATATCTATTATTAACTTCCTCGATAAATTGATTGGCGATTATCTCTTGACTGATAAGTATCTTGGTGATTCATTTCAATTACTTGGAGTTATCAATGGATATGATAACACTGACACGAGTAGTACTAGTCGAGGGACAATATTAAGAGTACAGCCGCCGCGTCGACGTTTAGAAAGCTTGAATCTACCTCTGTTGATAAGTGTGAAAGGTCCATCAACTATATCTCCCAATGTAATACAAGCAAAAGTTATTCAAATGGTTGAAGATCGATCAAAGAATATTATGAACTATGTCAAGGCTTATGACTATGCAACATTCAAGGATGCAACTCTATCAGTACGAACATATGACTTGAAAGATCTTATCACCAAACAACCAGTTAGCACAAAGTCTCCAACTGGAAGACCGACGACTGCCTCACCGACTATGCGTCCACAGACTTTAGCACCATCAACATCGAAACCGGTAGCAGTACCCATATCATCAAAATCACCAATAACAATATCTCCACAAACTCCGATCACAAGACCTCCAGTTAGACCTAAAACTCCACCACCGATTACAGCATCTCCAATCACAGCTTCTCCATCTTCAAAGCCTATAACTCCATCTCCAACGCCAAAACCAATAATAACACTCAAGCCTGTAACAGGTCACCCTTCACCAAGGCCGACGACAGTATGGGTAAGTTCACTTGTGTAAACTGAAAGTGGAGCTAGACTTTATTCTATATATGCCGACTCACATTTGACTCCGTCTTTCCTTTGTTCAGCAAACACGCCGTCCTACTCCAAGGCCGACTCTAAAGCCAATCTCTCAATACGAAGGGAGTCTACTTGGGCCATACGGGGCAGCTTCGAGTCCATCATCATCACAATCCAATCCTCCACCACCATCGTCGGGAGTGAATCAAGGACCTGTCGTTCCACTACCAGCTGGTCAAATAAGTGAATACTACTGTGCTAAATCGAGTTACACTTCAAGTTGGAATATACTGTTAGATTTTGATTGTGAGAAACCCTGTCCATCGACGAAACATACAGATTGTCCTGGCGGATATCAATGCCATGTCTCTGAATATTGTTTAGATGTTGAAAAAAGACTGAAGTTCTGAAGCTGATGACTGTAGAGACGATTGTAGCTGTATGATACTGTAAATTATTGGCATATCTAGATAAATAAAGAATCCTATTTACCTAAGTACCAGGGAAAGGTCTGATCAAGGATACTTCGCTCGGTCACAGAGGTATCCTTTTCATAGTTTGATCTTATCTCACTGAGATCTTCCTTTCTTCTTCCACTTTGTTGCACAATTTTTCTAGTTACTTGTATAGAGTTCAGATGTGGGGTATCATTTCTTTTCTCGATGACTATTAATACATAGTTTACAATCTAGTACTACCATACATAGGAAATGATCCAGGTTAACGTCTTTTAACGACCATTTGCTCTTCGTAGTAACGCAATTAGTAAAAGGTCTGCATCCAAGGACTGCATATAGTTTGGCATAGCTGGTAATGATGCTTGAGGTGCCTGAGGTGGTGCTTGTGGTTGAGGTGGAGGGGTTACACTCGCCGAGTGACGTCTTTCCTTGCTTCTTGCTCCCTCTTTATTACTTCCTCCTCCTTCTTCTTCCGCTGGTCGCTCTTCCTGAGCTCTTTCTGCTCTTTCTTGTCGTTGCAAAGGTAATCTCTCCTGTGGTTGTGGTTGCTGTGGTGGTGCAAATAATGGGTTATATTGAGAGTAGCTGAGTGAGTTACTGAGTGAGTTAGCTAGAGCTGCTCTCAAAAGAGCTTCTGTTGAGAAATCTGCAAATGGTCTTGAAGCAGTCGATGCTGAGGCAGCGTGACTCATACTACTTGCAGCCATAGACGCCGCTGCAGCAGGTTGTTGATACCGTGCAGCAGCAGCTAGAGAAGCAGCAGCTTGGGAAGGTAGGGAGGCAGCAGCCATCTTTCCTTGTTTCTCTGCCAACATACGACGAATTCGAGGTTGACCCTCCCGCAGGGCTATTATATTGCAAATAGTAAGAAGTTAGTGGGAACGTCAAGATGCTGCATTAAATAAAAAAGTATCAGTCATCTCATAGACACATAATAGGTACTAACCTTGACTTGTCTTCTCAACAGCCCGACGATCACCAATATCTCTATACGCAACTGGATTACCATCCTCATCCTTCTCGTCAATAGTCATGCTTGTGCCACCGTCCAATCGTTCGAGGAATCTACCACCCACTTCGCGCATTGCCGCAACAATGGACTTACTAATCCTCAACTTCTCATTCTTCAAACAGGTGGCTTGAGTAGAGGGTATTGTGCATTATAAACAGTAAGCAAAGATGAACATAAGATGTGAGCAAAATGACGAGAAGCAAAAGATACACGAAACTGATATTCTGTTCCTCATGCCAACACTCAATGCAAACACACTCATCTTTAACTTACCGTATCCTTCTTTATTCAATGCAACTATCTTGCGGTATGACATGTTACCGCTGTGTTTTAGTGCTAATCCCTTCCTACCACATATGATATCATTCTCATTTACCTCGGTAATTACTTCATACGGCAGCCCTGAATAATCTGGTGGAGACATAATGTTCTCTGGTTGTGTTGTTGTTCTTGTTGTTAACTTTTAACTTATGTTGTTATTAGATGATGATGTATGATGTATCGAAGTATTTATTTATTTTATGAGTATTGCAATAAATGTGATCACCAACACTACGTCAAGATAGGCGTAGTCTTAAAAGCCTATATTGTTCTTGCTTTGAGCCGATCGCATGCAGTGTTGATGATTGATTTTTGTTATTTTGGGTACGAAATGTAAGACCGTATCGGATAGAATTGGACAAAATAGGGGGTATCGTACATCACCTTTCAATATAACTGTAAACTTCAACATCTGCTTCATCAATTGTCAGCGGCAAGATTGTAGAAGATATTGCATAGAGCCACCCATATACAATATAGATATCGATAGCATCTTGGTCTAGAATATATTATTTTCCTGAGCAATTTCATTAAATATCAATAAAACATGGCCAACATTGAGAATGAAAATGAACGCCTTGTTGGTATAACAAAAGTTAATGAAACAGATATTATATGCGGTCGAGGTGGTTTAGGTATGCAATCTAATATGTATTATATGATCATGTTGTTTATAAACTATTCATAGTTATTTATATATGTGTGCATATGTGCATATTATGATATGTATTTATCTACTGTATTTATGATACTAACAAATTATTCTCTATCCTTTATCTAGCATTAAAACATCCTGGTAATGCAGCATATAGAAAAATAGTTGGTGTTAATAAAGAAATATATGCAACATGTCTAAAAACAGAAAAGTTACGAATAAGTAAGTCTATAGTAGCAGCTATTAGAGAAATTAATGGCCGATTCCTTGAACGTGAAGATGGTAAAACTAGTACTACATTGGATGAAAAGGATGCCAATGGTAATCCTGTTACTTGGAAAGATATTGGAGAAAAGAGGGCAGTCGAGAAGACAAGTCAGGCATTGCGCGAGGGACAGCCAAAGTTATTAAAAAAGATTGCTCAACGACAGGAGAGTGCGGGTAGTTATGCTGGTATGCCAAATGGACAATTCAATCATTTGGGTGGGGTTCCCCAAACACACATGCACATGTCAATGCCTCAACAATCACAGTTATTACAACCACTGCAACATCAGAACTCTGGACCGTTACTTCATCATCAAAACTCGGGTGGTTTGCCTAGTTTGCCACCACACCAACATCAACATTCAGGTCCACTTCAACAACAGCCACTACCGCCTCAACAGTTTAATAATAATCAAGGAGGGGACATGTATGGATATCAAATTCAACAACCTCATCAAATGCAGCAAAATAATCTCAACTTTCAACAAGCTGAACAACGGGGTAGCTTTACAGCACAACA
>Ga0214479_100967_pt1 | contig 13630 bp, 11 predicted proteins | sample M1_20Mar14CPVII9_5_FD_165054 | JGI IMG/M metagenome (GOLD analysis project Ga0214479, IMG submission 165054) | Marine eukaryotic communities from Monterey Bay, California, United States - M1_20Mar14CPVII9sort6BwellE14 | ecosystem: Environmental > Aquatic > Marine > Unclassified | place: USA...
GACGGTAGCAAACGCCCAATCAATGCAATGCCTGATATGACTGGAGTGACTATAACAGTATCAGCAGAGGAGACACTTCAGTTAACAAAAGATCGTGGTAAGAGTAGTAGGAGTAGAAGACGTGGGCGTAAGAATGGTGGTCACAGACATCAACGAAATCAAACTCTTGGTCGTCATAAGCATAGCTCCTTAGCTAAACTTCATGATTCAAAAGTATCACATACAAACAATGATATCAATATAATTGATACCGGTATAATGCAAATGGACATAGCCAGGGTAAATAATCATACGACATGTGATATAGTAAATCAGGGATATGTTAATTGCACCGATGGATATAATGTAGAAGACAGTGATGAGACCTGCGCTCAAGCATGTGGAGAAGACTGCTGTACTGAAGAAGATGCTTGCACAGGTTTTACTGGACTTATCTGTAAAGATGGTTACAGCTGCAAAGGGGAAGCATCTTGTTACTTTGCCAACATAGGATCTATAGTAAATGGTTGCTATGGTTTCGAAGCTTGTTCAAATGCAGGATATGATGGATTGATTGGGGCAGTACGAAATGGCTGTGTTGGGACTGGAGCCTGTTTGTATGCCGCATATGGTGGAGGGATCATTGACGGAATTGAGGACAGCTGTAATGGTTTTGATGCATGTGGATTCGCTGCTTCAGGTTGCATAACTTATTACGAAGGCGACTGTAGCGGTGATTCTGATTTTGAAGGTGGTAGTATCGGAATGATAAAGTCAAGTTGCATTGAAGGACTTGCTGCATGTGTGGGTCTTGCCTATGCTAACGGTACTGTTGGTGATATTGTGGATAGCTGTGAAGGAAATCAAGCGTGTGCTTCTGCTGCTTCATATGGAGGTAACATAGAAGGAATAGAAGATAGCTGTCTTGACGGAGAGTATTCTTGTACATTTGTAGCTGCGGGCTTTGCTGATGATGATTACACCTACGATCCGAATAATGGAGGTAGTATCGGAATGATTGAATCCAGTTGTATTGGTGAGAAGTCATGTTATAGTCTGACCTATTATGATGGCACTGTTGGAGATGTCAGGGATAGCTGTGATGGCTTAAGGTCGTGTAACTATGCTGCTTCGTATGGAGGGAGTATTGAGAGTATCACAGATTCATCTTGCAGTGGTAGTGAGGCATGTAACTTTACTGCTTCTAATGGAGGCAGGATTGAAAGTATCACAAACTCATCTTGTACTGGTAGTGGGTCGTGCGGTTATGCTGCATCTTGTGATGCTTATGAAAATGATAATTGCAAGGCTGGGAGAATTGGTAACATATCAAGTTCATGCGAGGAAGAGAAATCGTGTTATCAGATGGCAGATGAAGGTGGATATGTTAGGAATGTGTTGAGTTCATGCTTAGGAAAATCAGCATGCGAGAGAGCTGCATTTAACGGTAGTATTAGCGACGGTATAGAAGATGCATGCCTTGGAGAAGAAGCTTGCAAAAGTTTGGGTGAAGACAGTACCATTGATGGAGCAATAAATGATTGCTGTGAACAGCCAGGTGGATGTAAGGGTTTAACATATCTTCCGTTATGTTGTGTGAATGCTACAGAGCAAAACAGAGCATTGCAAAGTTGTCGAGTCGCACCAACGCTACCTCCATCCAAGGCACCGTCATCTTCACCTTCCATGTCACCATTACCTCTTACTCCGTCACCAACAAATAGTCCATCTGTAGCTCCAACTTCTGCTGCACCCACACTTTCCTTAGAACCTACTCAAGTCATGTTAAGTAAGTCGGCTAAAAGCAAGGGGAGAAAGAGCAAACAGAGCAAAAAGAGCAAGTCGGCAAAAGCTTTGAGTATGAATCTAACAACTTCGGATGAAGATGATTCAAAGATCCGCCGAAAGAGAATTAGAAAGCATGCACAAGGTGCGTCCAGTAAACTTTCGTCTCTAAGTGAGAGTGATGAGCAATAGAGATACCCAAAGATACTTTTCTCAATGTTTAGCACATGTTGTCTGTTTGTAGCTGTAGAGGTATACATGTAATAGTTTTAAATGTACAATTGTTTGTTATGATAGGCATAGCTTGTTTAAGTATGGGTTGCTACTAAATATGATATATCAGCTCAAGCTTCCTCCTTGTTGTTGATGAAAGTCGAACTTGAATCACAAAGTAATGTATCCTAAACTTTAACTAGGATACCCGTCATAAGATTTTATCACAACGCCAGACTTCTAGAAAAACAATAGATTACTTTATCATATAAACACTTAGTGATAGTTATATGCTTATGGCTGCAAAAACCTTGTGCACATGTAGAACCTCACTTACTCTTCCCCACATACCCCTTAATAAGCAACCTTTTTAACATTCTGCTTATTCACGAGCATCTTTTCAATCACCTTTTCACAGTCAATCAGCCACCCTTCATTGTCGTGGGCATACTCTTCTAAGAATTCTTTTGTTTCTTCTGAAACTGGACAAGATGTCTTGAGTTTCTTATCTTCTTCCGTTCTCCGTCTCAGGTAGTCGCCGCCGTCATCTTCGTGATGTGAACCATCAGCAGCACAGCTAACGGCACCCTCGTTGCCCTCCTCATCGGTGTACAAGTGACCTGACAAGTCTAGCAACAACCCCATGTCCGTATTAGTCATGATCGGTCTCTCATCCTTTCCTTCTTGTTCGTGGTACCATTGGTATCTGTTGGGGATCTTGCCCTCGTTGTGAACAAGCTCAAATTCCCATTCCTTATCAAGAAGCATCTTGTAGTACCTATTATCCAGCTTGTACTCCTCGGCCTCGAATACCCATCCGTTTTCTACTGGTTCCCCATTCTTATCAAGGTTACCGAATCCAATATTGCTACGATGAGCGACAGCGACGGCATGCATACCCATAACGATAACAGTCTCCTCGGTAGAGTAGCCGAATTCATCCTTCATGAATGCTAGGAATTCATGCGTGGGCAAATCATTACCTGGCAGCTTAGGATCAGGTCCGCCAACACCCATATCGTCAGAGCCTTCACAATCCTTGCGACCGATGTATCTCATTGGGAACTTCAATCCTTCTGGTCTATCGTCGAGGACAGACATATCGCAAGCAACTAGTGTAGCCAATGCCCAAATGTCTGCTCTTGAGTAACTATGTTCAAACTCCTTGTAGATGGGATGAAGAGGCTCGATTGCCTCCATTAGGCCAGCATTGTCTGGGTTGTCCATATTTATACACCCATCGCATCCACCGACGCAATCATGGAAGCCCATTCGAATGAACTTGGGGATAAGCTCACGCTCTGAGTCCTCGATGAGTTTCACAACCTTGGCACGGACATAGTCCATATCAGCCTTGTAGTGTCCATCGTGCTCCCAGCCATCCGAGTTCCACCCGCCTACACTTCCACCCTTGGAGTAGATGATTTCTGGTTCTTCATCGTGATCATAGGAGCCACTGCTGCTTTCGGACCAACCGTCGCCACTACTTGATGAGCTACTCCAATCATCATCTGAGCCACTCGAACTCCAATCATCATCAGATGACGACGACGAGGACGAGCCGCTCTTGCCAGACTTGCCACTTGAACTGCTTGACGAACCCCAGCTTTGCCATTCCCAATGTCCACCTTTTAAATTTTGATGAATAGTGTAAGAAGAGTCATATGAGTATAAATCTATTCATCATGACCAACTACTTTTACTTACCCCAGTCACCACTTGATGATGATGATGAGCTTGAATAACCTCCAGACTTGCCGCTTTTGCCACTACCACTCTTGCCCGATTTGCCCGAGGAACTAGAATCAGATCCCCACCAACCAGGTGAGCCTAATAGTTGAAATGATAAAGATACGAGAGAAAGGTGAGTATACAAAATGTGCATAAGATGTGCACAAAATCACATGCATATACAAAGCATTGAACAACATCAGTTATTCAACTTACCCCATCCTCCATGCCAGGTTGATCCATCTCCTGATGAAGAAGATTTTGAATTGCTCTTCCCTGATTTTCCCGAGCCACTACCGCTCTTGCCAGATTTGCCACTGGATGACGATGAATACTCATGCCATTCCCATTCACTCCAGTCACTACTAGACGATGATGAAGAGACATTAGACTTACCACTCTTTCCCGAGCCGCTGCCACTCTTTCCACTCTTACCCGAGGACAATGAGCTTTTCCAATCATCATCATCATTCTTCCATCCGTCATCAGACCAAGAAGTACTCGATGATGATGAACCCCAATCTGAGGAACTAGACGAGCCCAACTGTCTCTCTTCTGTTGCAGCAACTACTGTAGAAGACGTCGCTGCGAGCGTTGCCGCTAATATAGCGCCAAAGTAATATCTTGATGTCATAATATTGTAGTATAAAATAATATATGTATTTCTTATTGCAAACACTAAATTATCAAGTCGAACAATGACTATATCAGTACCTATTATTTCTCCCCTTATTGCTTATCAATGTTTTGTATTGATTGAATGATAAGGGTAAAAGAGAGAAGGGCAAAGGCCGAGGAGTTCAATGGTGTGCTGGCGGTAGAGCTTTCGATATTTAGCTGCTGAATAGTATGGGTGGGCTTATGAAGAGAGAGAAAGGCCATAAGTCTCAACGAGAAAGCTGAAGCCAAAAATTTTCAACAAAGTTATCCGTTCGTACGAAGAAGGAGTAATACGTTGAAGTTTATTTGTACGACAATAAGTATTGATGTGGTGAGAAAGTATTCTCAATATATTGTATTACTGTTACTGTTACATAGCTGAATAAGGTATGGAGAATAAGGATACTCAGCTGAGGATAGCCAAGATACTTCTATCATACTTACAACAACTCTCATATTGGCACAGGAACTCGTTGTTGTCCGCCTCTTTGTCGGTTTCTTCGATCGGCGTTGAATAGTCGACGAAGATATCCTCGAGGGAGCTTTAGCAATTCATCTGGCTGACCAAACTCGACAGGCTCGCCTGCGTCCAATACAAGTATCTTATCATATCCTAAAACCGTATCTAATCGGTGAGCAACTGTTATCACTGTAACGCCTTTGTTCACAAATTCTCTTCGGATAGTTTCTTGTACTTGAGCATCAGTATTAGTATCCACAGAGGAAGTGGCTGAAGATATGACATATAGATGAGTAAGTTAGGAATGGATAGTAAGATGATAAGAAGTGTAACAGTTTAATCTCACCTTCATCGAGTACGAGTATCTTGTTTCGTTTTATCAACGCTCGAGCTAAACATATTAATTGCCTTTGACCCAGTGACAGGTTCTCTCCTCCCTCTGATATCATTGTATTTAAACCAAGCTCTGATTCTCTAAATTGACGAGCAACACCGGCAGACTCTAATGCAGACCACGCTTCTTCTTGTGAGATCTTACCAGAAGCATCAAGGTTATACAATAGCGTGCCGGAAAATAGAGTGGGGGATTGAGGAATGATAGATAAGGAATCTCGAAGTCCCTTTAAGCTGAGGGAACGAATGTCAACGCCATCTATTGTTATACTTCCAGTGCCTTCAACCTCAACTAGTCGGAACAACGTGAGAAGTAACGAGCTCTTGCCAGATCTACAATCGAAATGATACGAGTCAGGTAAGATCAAATTGACATGAGATGCAAAAAAAATAGAGTCTACTCACCCCGTCCTGCCTACAACACCAAGTGTACTCCCTGCGGGTATATCTAGAGACACATTCTTTAACACTAAAGGAACTGATTTATTATACCGCATCGATACATTGTTGAACTTTACATGCCCTTTCCACGGCCATCCAGAGTTCAGTAGTTCGGCTTCATTTGGTTGTGTTGGTTGATGAGTTGATACAGTGCTTAGTTCTATTGTCTTTATTGCTTCTCCCGTATCAGAGTGTATTCTTGGAAGAAGCGGTTGTACTTCTTCAGACAAAGTTACATCGTCTGTTGATTCCAAGTTTGAAAGTTCATTGACTCTCATTACTGACATGAACTGAGTTTCTAAATCAGTCAATACACGAACTGCCCATGTTAAAAGTCCTGTTATACTCAATGCCTGAGTCAACCCCCAACCTGCAGATCCACTCTTGAGCTTGCCAGCCCTTGAGAGGAAGATGCTTGCGGCAGCTGCTGTCAAGACAACAGTGTTTCCTAAGCTCTCCAGGCGGACAGAAAGCCAACGATCTAAAGCCTTGACAGTATAGTATGTACGAATATTCTCGTCAGCCAAGCTGTAATGTTTGGTAGACCATATTCTCTTTCCGTTTGGAATTGTACGGATGATTTCACTTCCACGTAATGCCTCCCTAAAGTGAGTATATATTGGAGACCTTGTCTTACTCTCGCCTCGTTTAAGATCTCGTGCTGCAGGCCTAAATTTGCTCATTGTCTTGACATATATAATACCAACCAAGCTTATTGGTACAATCATCGCAGGTGTCACACCCCCTGCGAGAGCAAGTGTACTAAAGAAGATCTGTAGAAAACAATATAGCACTGAGGCAATCCCATCCGGTAAGGATTTGTCAACGACCTCCAACTCGCGGCCAAATCTAGAAAGCAACTGACCCGAGGGTGTTGCAGAAAAAAATGAAAGTGGTGCATTGAATACTGATTTGAGCATATCTTGGTGAAGAGTCTTTGATGCTCGTACTCCTACACTCATTGTTAGGTATGACCTAAAATACATGGATACAGATACCATAATTGCGGCTACTACAAGCTGTGAAAGGTACTTTGAAGTGGCAGCGGCAGTGATGGCACCATCTGTCCATTTGGAAACGATCAGTTGTTGCATAAACTGGCTTCCATTCGATACAAAGTAAGCTGAAAGAGCTGCCAGGACCAGCAGAGGACTCTTGACAGCTTTAAAGTACTTCAGGTAGGTAGATCTTGGTACTGCTGTTGTAGACATTGAGTCATCTGCACTGAGTGGTTTTTCAACCACTCTAAGTGGTTTCTCCTCCTTGGGCTCGATTGGCTTGGGAACTTTATGCTCAGCTAATAATGTAGGATCTTGTTTGAGAGCAGTTCTACAGTCGGGGTCAGCGTGGCAGTCCAACGCTGTCACATTATCAGTCCTTGTTGAAGAGGGGACTTGTATTTGACATACAGAATCTCCTTCATTCAAGACATTGTCTTCAGTGTGTAATACATCTCCATCTAGGGTATCGGCAGAGATTTCTTCTGTATCCCCATGGTGTACTATTGTTTGTAGATTGTGGCCTCGAGATATCAATTCGTCATATGTTCCGACATCAAGAATCTTAGAACCTTCACCGGTATCAGATTTCCCCATTAGAATGACTCGATCACATCGTCTTGGAAGGTTTGGATCATTTGTCACAAATATAGTAGCAGCTTTCTCCCTTCTAAGCTTTGCACTGACTCTCTCAAAAACCATACTTCCTACAGATGCATCGAGTGCACTTAGGGGGTCATCGAGGATGTATACACCTGCACTATCTTCATATAGAGCCCTGGCTAGTGCTACTCTGGCTCGTTGTCCCCCTGATAGGTTGCTTCCGTCCTCCCCGACATCAGTATCATGAGTCAATAGACCTTTTGTCTTTGCCAACTCAGCAGACATCTGAATAGGTGCAATATCTCTATCCAGACCTGCTGTACAAATCGCTTGTTGATATTTCACCTCATCCAGCTCTCTCCCGAATACAACACTCTCTCGTATTGTGCCCTTTGGAAGCCATGCCTCTTGTGAACAGTAGGCAATTGAACCATGAGCAACAACTTTAGGCATATCTATTTGATTGCCCTTGACTGCAGGAATTGGAGATAATTCGCCAATCAATGACTTGACTAGAGCTGACTTGCCCTGTCCTACTTCTCCCACAACAGCTACTATTTCACCTGGTTTAACATATAGCGAAGCATCGCTTAATGCAGGTACGCCGCCTCCTGTTTCTTTAACTTGTTCCTCTTTGTTTGTATCACCAACTGTTGTTGGCCCTGTTGACCAGAGAAAGTTGCCATTTTTCATCTCAATACTGCCCCCTCCATCTTCCAACTTTGGCTTGTACTCAACATATGGTGTAATCTCCTTCTGCGCCATGTATGATGAAATCCTCTTCAATGAATTTCTACCATTTGCCAACGAGTCAATAAGCATTGGATAGAAGAATAAGGGGAAACGAAGTTGATTGAATAATGATATAGCTGTAAAAATTGTACTAGCCACGATCGGTTTGCCAGTCTTTGCATATGCTGCAAGTGTCACGACCAATGTTACAGTAGGCACTGCATTACTAATGGCTTGGTTAAGTGCACGAACTAGTCCCCGTTTCTTATGCCTTGCTAACTCCTCCTCTCTCTGAGTTTGTACATCCTTTGCAAAGATGTCTTCCCAACTCTGAAGTTTTAATAGCTGCATGTTGGCAACACTTTCGGTTGTCTTCTTCATCCTTGCATCCTTTGATAACATTTCCTGTCTATTCAATCGATTTAACATTCGTAATATCATAGCATTGATTGGTATTGTCCCTAATAGCACTGCCAGTCCTTTCAATGTAGATGGGCCTAAGTATTTGTAGAGCAATGTAATGTAAATTGCAATTTGAAGCAGTCCATCCCAAATTGTATGCAATTGCAATGTTAGCAATTCAATATTCGTTGCATCACTTTGCATCAAGTTCAATACCCCTCCTGATCCTAGTGCCTCTTTCTTTTTATTCTTCTTTTCTTTGCTATTGCTGCTACTAACATCTTGTCCTAAACTTGATGAAGACAATCGTAAACTTTTATCAAAAATCATCCCCGCTAGGCTGCCCCGAACCTCACAGGCACACTTGACAACATTATGAAAGTATTGATTCTCGACAATCATCTTCGTACTTAGTATAGATACCAACAGTAGTGCAGATTGCAATGGTTTTGTGTATGATATTTGATTACCTGCTTCAATCTGCCGTAATAGACGTGCAATTAGTATAGCAGGGAATGCTTGTATAATTGTATTCAACAAACGGAGTACTCCGGTACGTACTAATGTTGACTTTTGACTTTGCAATAGTGCCATTGTTAGGACCTTCGTCTCTGATATTGCTTTTCTATCTTTTTCTGATGATGATCCCTGTATCTTACTCTTTGCCTTTTCTTTACATTTATCATATATATTCTCAAGGTTTGTTACTGCACGTTTCATTAAGTTTTCTTCTGGTACATTAAATGCATCACTTGTAGATTGATAATACATATATAGATGGAAGTGCATAAGATGTGAGCATTATTCAGCATATATTTATTCATACACATAAAAGTAGCATTTACTCACCTTGTTTCTAATTGACGTGTGGATGCTATATCCAATAAAGGATCAGCATATGTAAAGAACAATTTCTTTGATAATGATGAGCCATACTCTCCATCTTTCCATGTTCTCTTACTATTTGACTTGGTATCTTGTTGGATGTTTGACGCAGCAGCGGCAGCACTACTTGATGTCGATTGAAGAGCCGTAGTTGGTGGTTTAATTGCATGGACTGGTATAGGGAATGCACCAGAGATATGTATGTCAAAGAAGAGGATGATTAGAAGTATCATCGTTATGTGAGATGAAAGTAATCGTCTTGTATCGCTCTTCCTCTTCATAATATCTCTCTTCGTCTTCATACTTTCACTTTTGTTTACTCGGCCGATCTAACTGTAACAACTAATAGCATGTGAACAATATTAAACTCGGCTGACTATCATTATATGCTTTCACAACTAAGTCGGCGTCCTATTTGGCGTCAGAGTTCTTCAGTTTTAGTTAGTTGCAGTGAGTAAGAGAGAACGGTTGTCATGTTTACTCGGTTTTAAGGCGGTATCCTACTATAATGAGTTGTCATATCCCCTATCCGAATCTAGCTCCAACCTCTTACCATTTGACTCTAAGCCTCCTAAAATACAATAATTGAAGACTACAAGACGGGGGGGAGCCTGATGGGTATACATTATCTTTATATAGATATATATTAGGGGTATCCTAAACATAAGTAAGTTATCGGTCGTCTGCATGACTTACTTTGCAGCTTCTCTTCTTTGATACTTAGGGGTGTTCTCTACTTATTTCTACACTATTTATTGGGTCAATACTATGTGACTGAAATACAACTACTCGCTACTCAAAACAAATAGATACTATTTGATATTATGATACATCACTAATAGGGACACATGTATTCTGAACAATGCCTCAGACGACACTTACAATTGACAGAATAAGACATCCCGTGATGCCCGGATATACTTAATATAAAACTACCCTCATCAACTCGAGGGCCCAAAACCTTATTTACAATCAACTTCAACAAAACATAAACTGACAACACAAAACTCCTCAACACTTTATATTGAGATTTCATCATTTGACTGAATTGCAGCTACTCCAGAACCTTGTCTGTAAGCTGGATGGAATGACAATGGTGGTGGTGGAGGTACCGTAGTTTCGTCATTGTGAGCGTCACCCTGAACAGACTCGAGTTCTGTATCGATCTCACTATCGTGTGCTACTTCATTAACAATTGAGAGCGATCTGTCTTCGTCTTCAAGTTGGTTCCTAATAGGGACACGCATTATACTGCCCTTGGATTCATTGAACTCGAGGGTCTCCTTAGAGGACTCGTCTTGGTTGAAGAATGCACCCTCAGTATCATTCACTGCAGTAGGTGATATACCGTTATTGGCCATAGCCTTGGCCATGTTTGCCTTCTTAGGTGCAGGTAGGAAGGAAGTCTCATTATCCTTGCCGTTGCAAATAGTGCAGTAGATTGAGGAACACTTGTGCACATCAATTGTGTTGGCGTAAGGATCATCATAACCACCAAGACTGCCGTCAAGATTATTAGAGATAAGTGACATGTCTTCTTGGGCAGGCTTGCGTCTCAACTTGCGTGCAATGAGGAAGAGAAGTGCTAGTAGTGCCAAGGCAGCGAAGAATATACCAAATGCTGCTCCAGCACTAAGTTCGTCTTTGTCTTCGACGACCATGTTAGCGCCTGATATGATCTTCCCACAGTCGGCACTTGAGCCACGATATTCAGCATTCGTGACGCCACTAACCTCGGAATAGTCGTTGCCTTCCATACTTTCCTTGATAATGCCAACAGCAGCGCATTTATCAAGGAAGGCACTTGCTGTGGAATGGCCATCACCGTCCCAGCCTTCACCTGGGTAGATGGTCATCTCACCATCAACAATTGAACAACGCATGGCTCCTTTGCCGCCACAGGTTCCATCTGTTGAGAGAGCAAAAAGAGGAATGTGAGATTCGCAGTTCTCGTTAAGGGGTAAAAAAGGTAATATTCAAGCCTTCATCAAACTCACCTCCAATCTTGTCCTCCGGCTTGGCAGATATCTTTCCAGAAAAGTGAGCATAGTCGTCGCTACCCTCAACGGTATCAGCTACATCATCCAAGATAGCATTCTCAACCTTTGGTAGTACTGCTTTGGGTGCGGTTCCATCCGTTGACACTGAATATGTAAATGGAACAGCAATAGAATCACCGTATCCGTCATCACCCCACTTGGAACAGTCGACAATCTCACCCTTGTCGAAGCAAATCTCATTCAATGATACCTTTAACGGCTCTTCCTTGACACTACAAACGTCAATGTCCCAACACTTTTCTCCGTGTTTACATCCCTTTTCTCCAGGAACACAGTAGGTCTTCTTGTCATTACAGTCGTAACTGTCCTTGTCACTGCAGAATCCCTTCCCTCCAGTACATAGACCAGCATCAAAACACTTTCCACCGTATGCACATTCGCCATATCCACCAGTGTCAGTACATTTGGTAGAGACCTTGTCGCAATCTAATGCAGATTCCTTGCCGCCATGGATTGCATAACCGCACACACCATCATAATCTCCATCCCCGTAGCCACATAGACCAGCATCGTGGCACTTACGTCCTGAGCCACACTCGCCATGATCTCCGGGTTCAGTACAGTAGGTTGTTACCTGATCGCAATCCAATCCCTTTCCTTGAGCATCACATACACCAATTGGCGTCTTATGTCCTGCAAACTTGGGACATAACTCCTTCTCGTAACAAGTCTCGCCCGATCCACATTCAGCCTTGCTGCCAGGGTCAGAACAGTACTCCCAACCATCGTCGTTATCACATTCTAACCCACCGTTTTTGAATGATGAGCCACAAATACCTGGGGCTGACGAGTCAAGAGAAGAAGATGAAGACGACGACCACTCTTCGAAGAACCACTTTCCAGACCTTGAGCTTGATCCCTTGGAGCCCTTACCACCCTTGCCTGACTTGGTCTTTGACCCCTTGCCACTTTTAGAACTGCTACTGCTACTCCATCCTGGGGGTGGATGACACGGTTTTGGTCCCCAGTCTCCGCTTGATGATGAAGATGAAGATTTGGACCCCTTTGACCCTGACTTGCCGCTCTTCCCAGAGCCACTCTTGCCCGATTTGCCTGAGGAGCTAGATGAACTGCCCCACCAACCTGGCGAGCCTATTAGTATTAGTTTGCAATGATGATAAGAAGAGATGTAAATAGTGAGCATAAGATGTGCACAAAATCACATGCATACAAATCAGTCAACAACATCATCGATTCTACTTACCCCATCCTCCATGCCAAGAGTCACCACTTGAAGAGGAAGAGGAACCACTCTTCCCTGATTTACCAAGCTGTCGTCGTCCACTCTTTCCTGACTTGCCTGAGGAACTACTTGACGAGCCCCAACTTACCCATTCATAGTATTTCCATGATCCTTCAATACATGGAGAATACCAATCATCATCCGATGATGACGAGCCACCGCTCTTTCCAGATTTACCCGAGCCGCTACCACTCTTGCCAGATTTTCCGCTAGAAGAGCTTCCCCAATTGTCGTCGTTACTCCAGCCCCAAGCATCGTCATCATCTGATGACGAAGAGCCACCTCTCTTACCCGATTTGCCCGAGCCTGATCCGCTCTTGCCTGATTTACCGCTAGAAGAACCCCAATCGTCATCATGACCCCATCCTCCATCACTCCAGTCGTCATCAGAAGAAGATGAGCCATTTGACTTGCCACTCTTACCCGAGCCTGAGCCACTTCCGCTCTTCCCACTTTTACCCGAAGAAGATGAACTACTTCCCCACCAATCATCACTACTTGATGATGATGAACCCCACGATGAAAGAGCGCGTTGTCTCAGTTGTTTGTTATTTTCCTATGAAAAGTTGATAATGAATTTGATAGAAAGAGAGGATGGTTAGAGGAAATGGGCCCACACACAACATAATATATGAACATGAAGCACAAGAAGTCCACAAAGACGCCGCGGACAGAACACATTCTGTATCAACCATTTGGCCCCCCTCATATCTATTCGTCTCTTGTAAACTTTGTTGTTAACCCAACTACTCATAAAAATATAAACGAAATATATCTTTCATTGCAATAAGTACACTTCGATAACCGATGGAGAGGTAGATTATGTTCAGCCCCATCATCAGGACTCGCAGAGAACAATAGCATTTGACACGACATGTATCTGTCTGTATAGCCATATCATTTAGGCGCCATTGCAATGGGCATTATATCTTGCCCAAGCCATGGTTTCTTAACAATGTACAGATCTAACACTCTCTTCATCAAGAGGTCCCAAACGCCAGCATATACGCTACGAACAGGAATATGACATATGCAACGCCCGTAG
>Ga0214479_100969_pt1 | contig 13604 bp, 10 predicted proteins | sample M1_20Mar14CPVII9_5_FD_165054 | JGI IMG/M metagenome (GOLD analysis project Ga0214479, IMG submission 165054) | Marine eukaryotic communities from Monterey Bay, California, United States - M1_20Mar14CPVII9sort6BwellE14 | ecosystem: Environmental > Aquatic > Marine > Unclassified | place: USA...
ATAGTCCAGCTCCTACCAAGCAGTTGGATTGCTCTATTCTCAATATCCTCAATAGACTTATTATCCTCCTCGATATCAACAGTGTCCTCTGAGCTTCCACTACTACTATTGTTACCCTCATTCTTCTACATTTCATTGTCTCAATGCATTTGGTGCAGTATCTTTTTTCACAATGCTCACACACAAGGTCTTGCTCCATTGCAGATTGTAGCGGCTCGTCCTCATTCTCTGCGCATTCAGGGCAGTAACTGACTTGGCATCCATAGCATGTAAAGTTGTTGATTCCAAAATGATTGCCCCTTTTGTTCACCCAAGGGCGTGCTTCTGTTCCTTGGCAGGCGCCACCGTCACACCATCCACCACATTCGATGTTTCTGCCATTCATCACACGATTGTACTTTGACAAAAACTCAACTAACAATGGGCTCTTCTCCTCTCTCCACTTCTTTGGAAATTGAATATGGTTCAATGAGCAATTATCGGCATCCAAAATACTATCCAATATAGGTATCACTTCAGATTCTGAAATCATTGGCTCAGACCTTAGATTTGGTTTATCATCTCTACCAACAAGGCTCAAATCTAATTGTTTCAAGGTGGTACAACTACGTAATGGTTCAAGCCCACACCCAGTAATACCAATACAGTGAGTGAGTTTCACTGTATGAATAGGATGAACAGCACCCACACACGTTAGTACCGCACCGATATCCTCATCTGTTAAACATTTATCAAACCATAAGGCTTGAATTGAATCCACATCTTTAAAGTCAATACAACTACCAAAATTTTCTATATTCCCTGCATTTAATATCACCATTGCCGATTATGATGATTTAATCTTCCACAACTTTTTTCGCCATGATGCAGATGATGCCGTTAATGCCACTGCAAGCAGAACTTTAGTCATATCATGGAGATATTCCATAGTATGTAATAGAACTGAATCTGGTAGTTGACTAATATCTAGCGATAACTTTGCCCTTTTATTACTCGTCTCATTCTCATCACATGAACCAACATCACAACTCATTTTATTTTTTGCTTATCTTTTGGTATGCACCGTCGTATATTGATCAACCAGTATGCAATACAGACAGGCAGTTAAACTATCGGTCTATTCTTCAAACCTCCGCTTTATTGTGATACGTTCTTCTACTAATCTGAGGGTAGGATATCATCAATATCGCAATAATGAAAGTGCTTAGTTATTAGTTGCAGGTTGCATTTTTAAGTAATTTAATTGGGAGTCTTTTATATATAACTGGAATATGAAATTATGTGGTGATAATATTGAGATTGTTTGTTGAGGCTATTGCAACCATATATCGAATAGCGTTTCGTATACCAACAGTGTATATTCTAGATAAGTGTTTAACGCTCTTTCGATTAGTAGTACTTTCAATCCCATACAACCACGGATAGAATACAACATGGCATCCAATTTAATTCATACCACGAGATGGCTCTTCCTATTTTTATGTATCTGCTTTGCAACTCAAGTTTTATGTAGTGAACTATCCGAAGCTGATAACGCCTTATTTAATGCACTGGGCGATGAAGATGTTAATGCTGCTGATAAATCCTTAAAAGATGGTGCCAATATTAATGCCCTCTCACCTCGTGGAGCACAAACACCTCTCATGCAATCGGTATTACACGGTCGCCTCAAGATGGTCAAGTGGTGTTTAGATAATGGTGCTGATACTACCATACCTGAACGTGATGGATATACTCCAATGCATGGAGCTGGGTTTCAAGGTCGAGCTGAAATTGCAGATTTATTATTAAAGGCTGGTGTAGGGTTGAGAGATAAACATGCAGATGGACATGAACCAGCCATTCGAAGCTGTTGGGGTTCAGAAATGAGACATACGGAAATGGTGGTATGGTTTCTTGATAATGGCGTGCCGTTGGATGATATCTATGATACTTGTATGGAGATGACAAACAATCAACATACAAAATCACTACTTCTGGAGAGAAAGGGTGAGCGAGCCGAGCTTTAAATTTAAATAAGGGGGTATGATATCATCTATAGTGACAGAGCTTGCTATTCATAATGTTGAATAATTCAAGCTGGATCTAAAAGAGACAATAAGATGAGTTGAGATTCTCCGAATCCATTTTGTCTAAAAACTAGCAAGAAGAGATGAATTAAATAAGCTATTGAAATTGATATGTGTTATATGTTATCATCTATTACCTCAGCTAGACGTCTTGTATTACGAACATATATTGAATTGGGCTTGGGTCTTTTATATCCCAAGTTCTTTTCATATTCAGCTGCAGCATTCAATTGTGATCGTCTGAGTATGTTGACGGTTGCATGTGGCGTCTGTCGGACTCTGTCATTTGCCTTTGCGATTTCATCATATTCAAGTATACTTTCATCATCTTTTGCAAGTAATTGCATAAATCCTTGTACCATTTTATGTGGAACTGAATGACCTGCAATTACCTCTGAATGGCCAACTAAATCGGCATTGTACAAAGGGTGAAACCAAGCACGTCCGATAAACTCTGTCGATTGAGTTTCCACTACTGTCGGCTCAATGATACTATCACAAACATTAGCGAATGATTCAAAATCTGTATCATATTCAGGACTTATAACAAGAGATGTTGCCCATTCATCTTGGCTGGATTGCATCAAAGTTACAACTTCTGACCAAAATGCAGATACAAGCTTTGCAGCTCTTTGACTTTTGACACGGTCATTATTGAGATCACTGCTATTAGCTTTTACAACATGAATTCCGCCTACTGGTACTCCTACTGACGACAGTCCAACTGCAGCCCGAGATACGGATGAAGTGTAAGGGCAAAGACGAAACTTGCCTAAAAAGTTATTTACCCAGTCTTTTGTTGCTGATATTGATATATCTTCTCTAACTTCAGCATTTGGTACCTCTTCATAGTATACTACTTCACTTTTTGCATTTACATTTGTGCAAAATGTAATATGAAGGTAGGGAGAAGGTGACGAAGGATATAACTCTGCAAATGCATTCTCAATACAAAGCAATTCTTTGCATTTATCTGATTTCAAAACCTGAGCTAACTTCTCAAGATCATCTTGTCGTTTCATTGACGGAAAAGACAGAATTATGCTTTGCTGCTTGTCATTATCATCTTGTGATACTACTACTCTTTCAACTTCCTGGAATATAATTGCAGCAATATCATACCCCTCTTCTAAATTAGGATACCACTGTATATCATAATTTATAGAATCTTTATCACCTCTGATAGTATTAGCACAGTGATTCTCCAGTCTTTGAAAAAGGTTAGCGGCCTCTTCAGGTCCATTCTGAACCAGTATTCTGGGTGTATTTAAGTCATTCGATATACCAACAAACTTGATTGTTGGAAATTGAAATGAAGATACTTTGTTTAGAAGTCCAAATAATGATACCCAGAAAATTATGAGAAGCATCGGTCATACGAATGCTTATGCATAGGCCTCTTCTTTCACAATACTATATAATACTAGGCCCTCCATTAATACAAAACATCTGAGAGATAGTAGAAAGGCATGCTTTAACATGCCTTTGACATGCAACAAAATCAAAAAGTGATGTCAAAGATATTACCGGTATCCGTGCTTCAACTTGGCTATTTTCCCTGGGGTATTGGGGTTAGCATTAAAACTTCAAAGTAAACACTTATTGAATTCCAAAACAGTAATATGGCATAGGGTAAGGAAGTAATATCTTTTAAATTATCTCCTGGTAGTAGGATACGCTTACTCAGTAAAAAAATCTTGGTGATTCTTTGCGTGCAATCTCATGTATCATAATTCAACTTGTTGCTACTATCATCAACTAATATACAATCATGAAGCTATTTCTTGTCGCCGCCCTTGCCGCCTCTACCTCTGCCTTCACTGTTCCTGAGGTTAAGGTACCTGCTGTAAGTCCAATATTGAATTGCAATAAAATTGGTCATCTTGATGTTTCAGCCATGACACTTCAACTTGCTAAACAATATCTTTACTCTCTCAATTGAATTATTCATATATATAACAGGCCATTAAGGCCGCTGCTGCCACTGCCGCCGTAACAGCTGGAGTTGCCGTATCCCCCGCTTTCGCCGGAGATGCCGGTGCCGGAGAACAGGTTTTCAACGCCAACTGTGCCGCCTGTCACGCCGGTGGACAGAATGTTATCATGCCAGAGAAGACCCTCGAGAAGGATGCTCTTGACCAATACCTTGCCGGTGGACGTAAGGAATCATCTGTCGTAACACAGGTTACCAATGGAAAGAATGCCATGCCTGCCTTCGGTGGACGTCTTTCAGATGATGATATTGCCAATGTTGCCACATATGTTATTGCCACCTCTGAGGCTGGATGGGACGAATAAACTAGTCCTCTGATATTGACATAAGTATCTTACCATTGGAATATAAATTTTGGGAATATTATATTATCAGCTATTATATGAGGGTTAGGCATTGGAATCTTATCATTGTCTGGTTACTCTAGGGGAGAAAGTTTGGTTTGGATCTTTTGATGAGTTCCATCTTGAGGTTATCTCCCTGAAATCATAGAACATCAATAAATGCCTGAAAGGGTGTTACAACTGCGTTGTTTAATTTAGAGAATTCATTTTCTTTATCTCGGTGTTAATCATATGTATATAGTATCTAGATCTGTTTCGTTCTTCTTTCTGTATCTCTGACACATCACAAAAGGAAGATACCAAGCTCAGCTTGGTCGTTTGGTCGTTCTTAACTCGGGTAAATGGATCCTCTCTGCCTGCCCTGCTCTGCCCAATTCATCAAACTCCCGACATTGTCACTGCTAATGCTAGTGATGCTGGATAGTATTTAATCTAGGTAGGTGAAGGCCTTTCAATTATGTATCACATATCACATAATTCAAAGCTTATTCAAAGCTATTGTTATATTATATATACATACTTTACTTATAAAATACAGTAATCCTATGTCTGCATGGTTTGATAACATGACATGCCAAACACATAAACATCAGAACAAGTCATCAATTTCACCACTCAGTCTATAGAAACTGGAATAGCAGCAAAAACTAATCCGCTGTCATCATTTGACAAGCCCGAATACCCTTCATCTTCCCTCTTTTGTCTATACAGTTGCACAGCTCGACCTATTCCAAAAGATCCAATCATCAAGAGAAGTAACTTAGGACTTGCCCATAGGATGACAAGCGCAGGGAGTGAGATTGCAATACAGAAGTATAGAATGATCTTCTTATTCTCTCTTCTGTTGTTCCATGCAAATACATCATCTCTCTCCTTTAGAAACAATCCAAGCATATATCCCACCGCAGCCGAAACAGCAGTTGCAAATATAGTTGAGAAGATGACAAATATCTCTCGTTTATCATTTCCTTTTTCACGAGTTTGTAGCCTTTCAAACTGAGCTTCAGCTTTGTTCATCCATTCTTTACACTTCAAACTAACATTATGTCGATGAAAGCGGAGACATTGATCTTCATATCCAAATCCATAAGGTACATTATTCCATTCCTTGTACGTGTGTCGTTTGTATTGATTAGTCCATTGTGTATATGCACTACTTTGGGCAGTAATTGGAGATGAATCATTGTTACATTGCTTATTAACATCATCTTTACATGAAATTTGTATATTCTTTATATCTATTGATAATGCAGTTCTCATATTCTCTACAACAATATAAATCAAGGATATCATAGGTACAATATAAGTAGTATGAATTGATGTAATACATAAACAATGAGAACAGCCCACATGATGTGCATACAAAATTTATACTCACCCTCGCCATGTTTCCAGTCAGCTCCCAGCCAAGTACCCCAACCCAAAGGTGACCCATCGGTACCAGTACAAGACAGTGCCATTATGGATAGTATTATATACATTCTGGTACACATCTTTGAAGAGTATGTAGAAACTCACAGAAGTTACTAAAATGGTGGGCAAGCAAATTAGGTCCGGGGGCAAACCATGTAGTGGACGAGTCCGTCTTCCCACTTCCCACTGGCTTTTTTAGCCATCAAATAATAATAGATGAGCATATACAATATCCTGTGATGTAGGGCGGTCGAATGAGTGTTGTTGTGACACAAATAGAGTAAGATACACTCGATCTTATAACCAAAATTATATGTATGGATGGATATCGACATCAAGTAATGATTGTGCACAAGTAATGATTGTGTATCAAGTACTGTTTGTGGCTCTACTGTTTGCAGCAGTAGTGCACATGACGTGTATCAAGTCTTCCTTAGCTTTGACCCTATCTACAAACTTCTTCAATGAGCAACTCGATATATGCAAGCAAATCGCTGATGATAACAACAATAGTGTATTGCAATATAACAATGATGTGGCTAGATCACGCTTTAAAGAGCATCCACGATGTACTGCTCGGTTTGGAGAGGTACTAAATCATGCAAGAGATACTGCAGTTTCTATTGAAGAGTACCAAAAAGCTATACATAATGCAAAGTCTATAGTCAAATATATAGATGCATGCATGAAACAGAGCAACAATATATTATCTCCTATACGAAAAGAATTACTTGAAGACATTACAACAGCTCTCACATCTAAAAGTATCAGACATTTTAGAGTAAAACAGATTGAATACGACATATCTGAATCAGACTTTACCCCGGAGCAAAGTGATTTGGAGATACTTGGACGTCTATATTACTCGGCAATATCCAGAAGTGCGCATTGGTTGCAAGAGGTTGGATTGACTGTAGATCATTGTGGATTCACAACCTTGCTTGCTTTATGCCGTGCAGTATCTGATTCCTCTGTGACATATACAAAAGACGGAGAGAGACTTGATGCTGCTGTGTCAAATCATTTCAATGGCATCACAGCACCAGACTGTCGATTTCTCTTCTCTTCACAGCATGGTATAGAAAACAAGGTGACGACTGGAAGATCTAAACGTCTTATAGTTGCCTTCTCTTCTCTTGGTAATGGATTGGTTAGACATGAGTTTGGTGGATCATTGGCAAAGATTAACAATCAGTTGTATGCTGATGGTTTGTATGATGATACCTGTGACGTGCTGTTTGTTGCTGATCCATCACAATCATGGTATCAAAAGGATAGCCGCGGTGCATTTAATGGCTTTGAAGAGTACGAGCAAAGGATAAGGGTTGCTACTAGACCATACGAAAGAGTATCTTGTATTGGCGATAGCATGGGAGGAAGTGCAGCTCTACTCTTTAGTCATCTTGCAACAGAATCAGTAGTGGCTTTTAGTCCTCAAGTCGATCTGGAAGGAGATGTTCATGTTAGTAGATATGATATGACAGGCAGTGTTCGAAATAGATATTACAAGAGATTGCTTCAGAGTGTTGACCAAGCTGCTGCAAATGAAGTCAATGTGTTTGTCCCGGACATTAGTCGTCGGCGTGCCTCTCCTCTAAATCTAAGGAACATTACTCTATCATTATATCATCATCACGTGGAATTAGATTATCATCCTTCATGTCTGTATACCTGTTCTAGTCATATCTGTATGGATACAGACATGACTAGAACAGGTAAAGGATGAGATAGGTCTAGGTCGTCAACAACAAAACAACTATGTTCATTATCGATTGGCAACATCATACAATATATCTTCTTCATTGCAGTTTGTAGGTGCGAGTGAAAAAGGCGGGAACGAAAAAACTGCGTCGCCAAAATGAAAATGTTCGACTCAATCAATACCATACAACATTCCTACATCACATTCACAACAACTATTATCAATATCCAACATGGCCAAGAAGGAGAATAAGCGTAAAGCGCCGACCAAAGGCAAGGGAAACAGGGAAGAGAAGAGGAAGAAGAAGAAGGCCGCTGATAAGGATAAGCGAAAGAGAGAGCGTGACGAGGACGAATCCGATCGTCTCAATGCTACTACTACTACTTCTGTCGAGGTAGGCGATAATGAAAAGCCAGCGGCAACAAAGAAAAAGAATGTTGGTAATACTCTGGCTCCCAAAGTGGTTAGTATTAGAGAAGGAGGAAAGGGTATGAAAGACAGGCCACTTCCAATTGTTAATCTGATTTTGAAGAATAAGGATGATCCATGCTTCAAGACTGAGTACAATAAGTCAGAGAACAAAACTACTGTTACCATTGAAAACAAGGATGATAGGGAATCCTTTGTTGCTTTGTCAAATAATTCGTCATGGACAAAGTTACGCAGTAAAGCTTTTGAGAGTTCGAAAGCACCCAAAGATTCTGGTATCATTGAGCATGATAATCAGCGTTCTGGACCATGGCGCATAATCTTCGTAGGTGTTTCTAGTCCAGAGGAGCTAAGTGGATTTGGACGGGATGAGACTTCTGGCAGATCTGCAGCTCAAGCCGAGAAGAAGAATATATTGAAGGAAGCAGTCATTGCATCGAAAGGTAACACTGGTTCGTTGTGTACAGATGAGAAGAAGGAGGAGATTTTTGTTAAGCTAAAACAGAAGAAGCTCCTCAAGCCTGGACAGGGGATGAAGAGTGTGGAGGAATCCTTGAGTCAATTGAAGAATAAAGAGTTGAGAAAGCAACATGACAATCCTCATGGTATTAGGAAAGTAGTTAATAATCTGTGTGATGCTCCTCGCCGAGATATTACTGCACCAGGCCATACAAAGTTGATGAATGACGGCAAGCTCATGTTTGTTGATGGTAAGGGAAATATTCCATCACTAAGAATTGTAGACAACGCTTCTCGTTTGAGATCTGCTGAGTTAGCGAAGAGACGTGATGATCGGAGACGTGCTAGAGGAATGAATATCCCCGAACGATCTGTTAAAGAGATTATGAAAGCTCGATATGATAAGGTGGAGGATACAAGTATGTTTGAGGTGAAGGATACATTGTAATTGAAAGGAGCATTGAGATGAGATGTATACATATAACTAATTTAGTTCACACAATACCACATCAATACATCTTCCTCTCATAACCAACTTCTTCCCTCACGATACTTTGATGGCGCTTGTTGATGATTCCGACGATTAGTCTTGAACCGAAAGACTCAAGTTGAATGTTCAGCTTCATTTTCTTGAACTTCCTGAGGAAACTAGGCCTGCACAGTGCCATACCTTTAGTGCAGAACATACTCTTCTTTGTATCAAGTAGACCTGTAATGATAGACGAATGTCTTGAGTTCCACTCCATCTTCTTCTCTTTGATATGAGTATGTTGTTTCATAATATCCTCTATATCGTCTGGTCCGAGCAATAGAAAGTAGTTAGTATCCATTAGCAATCGACATTCGGGTACATTGATGACCGTCCCATTTCTACGTTTGTACACTGCCTTATCATCCACCTTGCTCCAATCAATAAAGCTCCCATTAATACTTGTTGGAATTGTACCAATTCCATATACATTGATATCGTCTATATGAATATAATAATATAGAATTGTTAGGACATTGGCACAAAGATTACAACTCAAAAGAATAAAACACTCACTTAGAAAGAAGATGGGTACATCCAAAACTTTTTCCGCAAATACAGCAAAGTGTGAAGTATAGAATACCAAGGTGCCCCTGGTATTAATACACAAAGCCCCATTTTCTTCTGCACAACCCGAGTTTATATATAACTCACAAGGCCCTTGAGCCTCAAAACACTGAAGAAGTTTCACCGTAGGGTGCTCTGGAGATTGTTGGAAGTGCACATCTTTAGAATCAAGACAAAGCATATCTTTGGAAATAGCAAAATCAATATCCACTCCAGTACTTTGGGAGAAGTCAATCATCTGACGCGGTCTCTTGAGTGTGATTGTTTTCCATTGTTTCGAATTCGAATCATATACTTCCAACTCTAACTCTTCTTCATCACGTATAAGAAGCAATTTACCGTATCCTCGACCCCTAGCTCCCTTGATTATATTCAGATGAAGATGGGTAACATCAAGTAGAGTACACAAAGTATTGACGATTTCGATATATTTCTTGTATGCCCGAGTTTTTGCTTTCTTTGTCTTATCATCGATCTTATCATCCCCGGATAACATTGATTCATAATCTTTTAATTCCAATTCGTCATCCTCATCTAGTTCAATTTCATCGTCTTCCTTTGAATCATTGACTGGTAGACTGATAATCATACTCTCTAACATGTACCACAATTGGCGATAACTAATAGAAATACCATCCTCTAAATATTCACAAATCAGCTCCATCAATTCAGCATAAATATCAAGCTCTTCCCCAAATAAAAAATAACTCTTTATCATTCTTGAGGTTCTTCAGACAAGTTGTTGTCGGCGCAGTTTCTCTTTTATGTTCTGAATATTTAATCAAGTTCATAAGCTTGTCATGCACCTTTCTTGCTTCACGGTTGATAGTTGTCATCTTCAGTTCTGGATGCTCACTGAATTCTTGTTTTAGTTGCTCTTCAGATTTGACGACTTTGGAAGCTTGAGGTTTGATTGTTTTACTTTTGGCATGCAACCTCGCACGTAAACTAAGCTTGGGAATGACAGCCGAATCACCTCCACTCTTCTCACTGTTATCATCTTCTTTGACAGGTACCGGCTTTTTGGCATCACTCATATCATCGGCCAATTGATTGGATGATGCCACACCACCACTACCTAAACCACCTTCTTCGCTCATCGCCTCATCAGTTGCTGTCTTAGCTTCTTCACTCATAACTTCATCTTCATCGCGTACACCTTCGCCACTCTTCCTCTCGCCATCACTTGCACCTTTTTCACTCACCCCCGTATCACTTGAAAAATCAGAGGGCATATCATCCATCATTTGTTTGGTCCGATTCCATTGTCCTATCGCAGGCTGGTATTCACTCTCCTTTCCATCACTTACACCTTCTTCACTTGCTTTGGTTTCATTAACACCAGATTCTGCATGTGCCGATTGAGTTGATGATGCACCACTTGCAATAGTCTCATCGGTAAACGGCCTACCACCAGGACTTGATTGACGAGCAGCAACACTAACTTCATCTTCAATGGTTCGTTGTGGTTTATCAGATTTAGTTGTTGTTTCTTTGGAAGGTAAAGTTGTTTGATTCTGTGTCGGCGTCGGTGGTTGAGATGGTGGTAGTTTTGATGGTAGCGCTGGGGGTAGTGATTCGGAATTAGGGGATTGTGATTGTAAATTTTCATCTCCACTATCGTTTTGTAATAATCGTCCCATACCTGTAGCAAGCTCTACATCGTGTTGTTGTGTCTCATCATTATGTACTGATTGATCATCATATAACTGTGAATCCAATGGTAGTTGAGACATTTGTTCATCCTCATTATTTTCTAATTCAAGAGTTGTATTAACACGTGAAGTCGGCATAGCTGCTGTACCAGCCATTGATGGTAGATATTGTTGCTGTGTAGGTGCAACATACTTCTCCTTAACAATGGTATTAATCACAGTATCAATATTGATGTCAATACCTGAAATATTAATACCCTGCGCTTCACATACTAATAACACCACTGACAAAGGTATGCCATACATTGCATCTTGGTGGTCAATGTAAACAGAATAATCTCCATCATCTGATCGTAATACTTCCATTTTTACACCCGCTGGATTACTTGCAATAGCTCTTACAGCATTCTGTCTATACACACTTGTAATCTTTCCAATGTCTTCTTCAATATGTTCAGGGAGACTCATAATAAAGGTTGGTATTGTTATAGGTATGGTAAAGTATGATAGTCTCTACCTATACGTAGAGAGGCAGTACAATACAATAGAAATCAGTAAAGTCTAGAGTCCACTTGGAATGAGCCAATATCATCGCTAATTATCGCTAATATACAACCGTTTTTCAATAGAGGAGTTGAAAAGTCGGATATTAGGCATACTGATATACTTCAGAATCATTTCTCGGATATGGTAAGCCTTCGAATTATTCAATATGAGGACTGCCCACATCATCAGATTGCTGTACATCTAAAACAACAAGGGAAGCTAGCACAGGTTCTTCATTCTAATTTAATAAACAACCGGAGAATATAAATATGATACCTTTCTTCCCTATCTTTCTACCTTTTACTTAGATGATATCTAGCTACCAAGAAGGGGCAGTTGGGTGAGGTTGGGTGCACAGCTTTCCCGTTTAATACCCAGCAAGTGTCAATGAACTTTTGCTCGAGTCGAGCTCAATTCCGTCCGTTGATCGCTAAACTAAATTCTCCTTTTTATTAGAGAAGCTTTCTACCTCTCATATCTTCTTACATCATGGTATCGAGGCTAAGCTCACTAACACGGCATCTCGTTGCTGGTTATCATCGCAATCTTCATCGGCATGGGCAGTTTCATCGGGGTGGGCTAGCATTTCAAAATGCACACATCACATGTCCAACTCTAACTCAACAGCGTTGTTATCATATCAATTTAGCCAAAGAAACATCAGATGACGACGATGATGATATTAACAACAATGTACAGAAATCTACAGCTACTAATGATATAAATAGTTCAGAATTGAAATCCTACAATATACTTACACGGAGACTATACCGAACACTACTAAAATCGGCCAAAAGCGGCGTCATCTCTTCAAATGAAGGTAATACTATCGATTGCAGCAGTGGTAGTATAGGCGGAAGTAGTGGTACTAATGATACTAGTTTAAAGAAGGATTGGATATTATTACAACCACCGATCGATCAGCGTAAATATGGTTTTGCAAAGATTGTCACAGCCCGTCGTGGTCATACATCATTATGTTCTCTTTTAAAACCTGATATGAGCAATTTCAACTGTAGTAACAAGGCAGTTGATGGTATGAACAGAGAAGAAGTTGGTATATCAATGGAGATATTAAAGTTTATACATGTACAATTAGGTGGTAGTAGATATGATGATTTAGAAGAGTACTATCTTGGTAAAAGTCTCATACCAGATGAAATGGATGTGACCAAGATTTTCAAGGGAGCATCGGCAGGCAAACATAGTGACGGACATTACACGCAATTTATTGATGATGATCCTGAAAGAGGAGAGGGTGGAGACGAAGTAGGAGGAGACGGTACCAAACCTAATAATTTAATCACAATAGAAGAAGCAGAAGAGGATACTGATGAAGAAGACGAAGACGACAATGAGGAGGATTATCCTGAGGTTGATGAATGGGATAGTGATGATGAAAGTGACAATAATAATGAGCAGCTAGAACTGGATGAGTCAATCTTGGTAACTTCTCAAGATTTGCAGAATGCAATCAAGATAGCGTTCCGTGCTCCGTTGCTCTCACAATCTTCATCATCGTCCACAGAAGAGAGACAAACAACATCAACCATCATATCTCGAAGACATCGTGATGCAATCAATGCTTGTTCTGAATTATCACAACAACTGAATAATTGGGGGGATAAGTCTAGCGTATGTACAGATTATGAACATGGAGTCCGAGTGGTAGTCAGTAGTTCTTTAATGATGAGACAAGGTGTGAGCAAGCAGAATCGATTTGCATATCGAGTTCGCGTTGAAAACATTGTTGATGTTATTGATGAAATGGAGAAGAATGAGGGTAACAATAGTAGTAGTGGAAGCTCAGAGGACACTGTTGATATCGAGGAGGATAATAAGTCTATTGAGGATATTGAGAATAGAGCAATCCAACTGCTTGGTAGGAGCTGGACTAT
>Ga0214479_100976_pt1 | contig 13548 bp, 14 predicted proteins | sample M1_20Mar14CPVII9_5_FD_165054 | JGI IMG/M metagenome (GOLD analysis project Ga0214479, IMG submission 165054) | Marine eukaryotic communities from Monterey Bay, California, United States - M1_20Mar14CPVII9sort6BwellE14 | ecosystem: Environmental > Aquatic > Marine > Unclassified | place: USA...
ACTGAATCAAATTTGGCCGATGACACATCACCACCAACATCGAATCAGAACGGCAAAACTAAGCTAGTACGTCGGATTCTTCAGTGTTGAGAAAAGGTCGTACACTTCATCTGTTCGGCTCTCCAAGTACCAAGGCATCATCAATGGAAGTCGAGGATGATCATGTTGATATGTGCTTTGGAGGTAGTTATCACTACTGGAAAGATGATAGCCAAGACGGAAGTGTGAAAGATGAGTCAAAGCAACACAGTTGTAGATCACAAGCTGACGGTAGTGATGGATACGCTACGCTCATGGCATTTGTTGATCATTTGCATGCCAAACAATTATATCATGAGTGGAAGGTGACGCTGGCACAACAGCAGATTGGGTCAAGTCCAGATGGATCTCAATCAGCCTCTACGGCATCTTCGCTATTGGCCAAGGGCAAGCTACACGGACCTCTTCTCCACCATTTGATAGACAAGGAGATACAGATTATTAGGAACCTTCAGTTATTGACAATGCCAGAAGAAAGTGATGTGGTTGAAAAAGTCCGTTCGGAATATGAAGAGATTGTAGCAAGTCAAGAGGACAGTGGGTGTATGATATCTGCAGCTGAAGTATCATCCCTAGCAGATGACTTTGTTGGGAAGGCCATCAAAAAGAACTTCGATCCGATCGGTGGAGCGTTATGTAGTAAACGAAAAGGAAGACGGGGTGCTCGGGGTGCTCGGATCGGTAAGGCTTCCCGATTCGTCATGCTTCGCCAGTTCGGTATTGATTTACGACAAGGTAAAATACATTTGAAACCAAACGAGATTATACCCGCGAAACATCTCGAACACCTATTTTACAATGCAATGGGTACTGCGAATGGGGGATTAGATGGATGGCGAGAGGACAACGGTAGTTCCAACAATAATGGAGAAGTGTACAACAGCAAGAGGCATACGGTCTTAGAAGATACATTCAACATGCACTACCGAGACGATTCTAATCACGGAAACTCCTGTAGTTCTGATGACTATAACCATCCAATATTTGCATCTGGACTTGATCAGTGGCAATCACTGCTTTGCCTTGCCGTATCGATGAAGCACCCAAATGCAACAAAGAGAATCTGGAACTGTGGACTGTCCGACGGTGGTCTTCATAACATGTTCTTGAGTGAGGATGACATCTGGCTATTTGATCTAGGTGAGCCTAGCCTTGAGCCGATTCCAGCCTTTCTAACCAAGTTCCTGATGAGCTTCTTCCATACACTGGGAATGGAAGAAGATGAAAAGGGTGACTGGGTTGTCCGCTTTGATCAAGATGATTCAGGTAAACTGCAATTGACACAACAAACAAAAGACATACTGCCAAAGGTCATGGAAGCGTTTAATATCACTATGGATCGTCTTATTAATGAGTTATTCGGAGGAGAAGAAGAAGTTCGATTACTGCTGCTTCGATATGTTATTACACAACTGATATCTGATTCTGCCTTTTGCATTGAGAAATGGAGAACAAAGGGTGGAGGAGACGAATCTAGAAGTGATCATCAATATTATCTGGAGAAATGGTTATGGCGTGCCCTAGATGTGTACGCTAGTGAAGAGATTCGGCGTCGTTACTTGGCTCAAATGATAATGAAGACCACTCGAAGAAGGGATACAGAGACACGAAACTTGAACTCGTTAGATGATTTAGGAGAATAAGTAGGTGGCTTTGATATCGGTGATAGCTAATGAGTATCTTAACCAAATTACTCAACACTACGACTACACTATTCTCTGTTACTTACAAACACAAAATCTCACAGCCATAATACTCCATCACTTTCGTTGTCTTGTCTCTGTGGTTTGGAGTCATCATATTCACTCTTCCCATTTACCCCATAATCTCTTCTCGGGCTTTGCCCTCCACTCGCTACTTGACTCATCCAGTCTGATTCGTCTTCTTCTTCTCCTTCTTGAGATTGATACTTTCTCATTGTAGGAGAAGGTATTTGATCGGTTGATATCGCTTGGTGTTGTCCAATGTTTGGAGGCTTCAACAAGTCTGATGGAAGTGCATCACCGGCATTTGTCCAGCGACTACTAGCGCCGAAATTCATTTCACTGACTAATACATCTACCCGGATGTTGTGTGCTCGATACCCTTCACGACCAAATGGATCTAAAAAGCTTTTACTTAGTTCCAACAAACCTTTGAAGAACAGTGTTATCAAAACTGTTGAAAAGATGTTGAATGTACCCATCTTCGTATATAAGGCCAGTGGAGCAAGAATAACTAACAAGTCCACTAATACTTCCATAAATTGAACTGTATAAGAAAGAGGAGCTTTCTGTGAGACCATGTAGATTTTGTAGTTGCAGATATGACACAATGCTTACCATATGCCATGGGCATTCTTCCACTATTAAAGTCACCAATTGAAAAATACTCAGCCCTGCATTGAGTGAAGTACTTAAATAGATTCTCCTCGAAACCAGGACCGCCCCTCAGCTCTCCAGATTCGAAAGCATCAACACACCGTATACCTGCCCATTCTAGTAATATGAATGGATACTGTGATGGTGGTAGACCTGTTGCAATTAGAGCTTGCTTTTCATTCTCTGTCAATTGTCCGCGTCTCACAAGCATGTTCAGTCCATCTTGGCTCATTAATATTGGTCCAAATTGAGACGGATCAAAGTCTTTAGTTAATTCAAGGTCATCATCCCCAACGATACCCCCTAGTGTGTGATGTACGTCACCAAAACCGTCTGAATGTGTAGGCGTAGAAGCCCAGAAAAACGTATGACTCATCCGTAGTAATCTTGTAACATCCGATACTAATCGTTTAGAATCCCTTGAATCATTCTTTTCAGTAACGATGTTATCATCTGGGTGTAATTGTAAATTTGTTTGATATCCGATAGTACCATTAATGTCTCCATACTTTGCTGACCGTCTAGCACCCATTGTAACCAACATACATAAGTCATTCAATCTCCCTTGTATTGCACGAGTACAGAAGTATACATTGCGCCAGTATTGATATGCATGATTCACAAAGAACGAGAGAGTGAATACAGTTAATTGAAGTTGATATTCCCAAAGAGAGTTTAGAGCATTCAATGTATCAATGATAGGATCTGTACTGTGCGGTATTTCAAATGATACCCAAGATAAGTTTTGTATTAACTCTCCAGGATCTCCACCGTTGACAGCGGCAGCAGCGATTAGATATACAGTATAGTGATGATAGGTGTATAAATCAACTACTATTGACCACAGTAATGAAAATATAACATTTGAAAATGTCATCTCTCTTATCGTGCCAGACCATTGTGTCCATAGCCATAGACCATCAGGATCATATTCGGCCACAATTGGCCTATTCGAAGCTGTAGATGTTGCCCACTTAGATAGCTTATCGAATTGACCTGGTTTAAATCTTTAGATATAGATAGGATACTCTGTGAGAAGATTTATAATAACAGCAAACTATAACGGTGTACATACGCATACAAAATCATTTATATTATAATAGAATGACTTACCCAGGTGTAGACGGAGCACCTTTGAAAAAATCTTGTTGCTGATCTCCATTGCTTGAGAAGAGATGTGTATAATAATATGATATCGGATATTGCTGCTCCCTTCTTCTATAACTATATTGTTTTTGATTAATTCTATTAACATTGTTGGTCACTACGGTATATTGCCGCAGTGTTGCAAAGGCTGATATACATATGATGGGTTGCACATAAACAAAGCAAACAATGATTGCAACTATTTTTCTCATCTTTTCCAATCACCCAATGTAATTTTCTTCTACACTACTCTCTACCATCCAATAGACGATCATGTGATAATATTAGACTATAAACACGGCTTAACGGCGCCGCCCTCCGATTGTAGTAGTAGCCACCTGACATGCTAAAGTTCAACACAAAAACAGAAAGCAGTACTCAAAAGATATGGCGATAGACCGGATATCCTCTCCTCTCGCTCGCCTATACTCCTCTCACCAATCATCTCATTGTAGTAAGGCGTATGGAGATGATGAATGCAAAGAGAAAGCATAACGATGGCGGCGGCGGCCGAGGACGTGGTAGGGGCGGCGGCGGTAGAGGCCGAGGAGGAGGTAGAAAGGGCTTCAATCATGGAAGCAACAACAATACACATCGATGGGGAGGGGTCATGTCACAACCACCCAAACTCAAACTAAACACCTTGTCACCATCATCTTCTACATCATGTCAATATCCCACGGTATCAATTGCAATACCAGGTAGTGTAGTATCGAATGCACAAACTCGTGAGTTGCAAACACAGTTAGCTGGACAGATTGCGCGTGCGGCAGCGGTGTTTAGAATTGATGAAGTGATTGTATTTGATGATGGATTGGGTAGTACTTTAAAGACATTTTCAAATTATAGAAGAGGTCCATCACAGCATCAGCAACAACATCGTAATAGAGGTAGAGATGGCGGCGAAGAAGATAACAAAGATGACATACAAGTACAAAAAGAAGATAAACCAACACATTTACAACCATCCACAGATCCACATACCTTCCTAGCACGAATATTACAATATATTGAATGTCCACAATATTTACGACGAAAGTTTTTTCCAATGCATCCTGATTTACAATTTGCAGGATTGTTACCACCATTGGATGCTCCGCATCATTTACGTAGGGGTGATGTTGCTTCTTTTAGAGAAGGTGTTGTTGTTGAAGATAAGAATAAGAAGAATGATAATAGTGGAAGAGATGCTGCTGAGGATAATGATAAGAAGGAAGAGGAAGGATCATTTGTAGATTGTGGAGTACCCAATCGATTGGTTCAGTGAGTACCTGTCTTATTTCTTTTGTATCCTTTTCGTGTATGTTTCTGATATTTATTCTTTGCATATGATATTGCAACAGGATTGACCGTGTATTAACCCCGGGTATACGATGCACAGTACAATTAGATCCAAAAGCATATGAAACAAAGCATAAGACTGTCATGAAAGGAAAGGTTGTAAGTCCAACTACACCTCGAGATACAGATGGTATATATTGGGGATACACTACACGAATGGCATCGTCTATCAATTCAATCTTTGAGGAATGTCCATATGCTGGGGGATATGATGTGAGTAATAAGATGGCTGTTGTATATCTTGTGTGTCTTTGAATTGATTGATCTCTAACTACTTTTTTGGTATCACATATGATTACTCTATATATGATTAGTTGAAAGTCGGAACAAGTGAGCGTGGAGATGTGTCAATTGATGATCCAAAGTTTTGCTTGAGGAAGAAACGAACAACATCAACAAAACGTCAAAAGACAACAGATTGTGATGATGAGCATTTCAATCATTTGCTAATCGTATTTGGGGGAGTAGCAGGTATAGAAGAGTCAGTCGATGCAGACGAATCAATGACAATATCGGGGGAGGATAGTAAGAAGATGTTTGATGTTTGGGTGAACATATGTCCATATCAGGGTAGTAGAACAATCCGTTCTGAGGAGGCTGTGTTTATTGCATTATCAAGACTTAGTCCGTATATTGCCAAGAATATGTCATCACAATCGAAGAAACATGAGGTGGTTAGAACAGATGATGTAGAGTTTAGTGATGAAGATGTTTCTGAGGAAAGCAGTAGTGACGAAGATTGATTGTTATTCAAGAGTATGGCGTTGTAGATTATAATGGCTATTAAACTTTTCTTTGGAAAGCAGTCCAGCCATTTGTTGGTACTGAAACGATCGATAAGTATGTTTGATATCTGGTTGGATAAAGTGCACAATTATTGGTACTCATGTCACAAAATATGAGAACAGTGATGTCAAAGATCTTGTGTTTGTTGACTATGCAATGTTTGTGCAGATCTTGCCATAAATATACAGCCAAAGAACACATATATAACACAGCAGTGTCAGTCTATAGTTTTATAACACAGCAGCGTCAAGTCTAGTTTCGAGTATCCAGCACTAACTAAATAACAATAACATGCTCCGCCATATCCCTTTACTCCTCGTCACTGTTGCTACAGTTAATGCTTTCCATAGCTACTATACTGAACTCGGCCCATGGGGACTTGAATCAGCAATCGTCAATGTGAGGGCAACTCGTAAAGACAAGAATATCAAGGAAGTTAAGAATACAAATAACAGTAGGAAATCGTCATCAAAGAAGGATAAGGACAAAGTTGAGGAAGTCAAAAGTGATATGAATGATGAGCTCGAGCAGGCTGAAGAAGCATTCTTCCGTGCTGAACAGAAGGTTGAACATGCTATAGTCCATGCTCTTGATGAAGAAGTGGAAACGTTTTTCCCGCATCACCAGAAGTCTGAAGAGTAGGTTGGATGTGTAGTAGATATGATATAACTAGGATGAACATGAACAGCCGCTATGATCAGCACAAGAATGTATAAATAGAGTAAAGAAAACAGACGATTTATACTTGTTATATCTTATTTCAACATCATCTAATACTATATCTTTACCTGCCCATAACAAATGTACGGCCGAGTTCTAATTCTTCCGCGCTTTCTTCGTTCATGCATGGAGTCAGGGTCCAAATTTCTATATTCATAATCTCGAACACTTCAGACTTCCTATTGAGTGGATTTGAGTCAAATGTTGCACAGCGACTTGATGTACCATGAAGTAGCTCATTACCTAAAGCAATGGACATACCCCATGCCTCTTCACCAGTATCCACTTTATTCTCATCTTCTTCAACATCAGGACTGCCACCACCAACAAAGAGCTTCTTTGTGTTGGACAATTGGACATTCCTATTACCCTTATGAGTCCACTGAAAGACTTCCAATGAGCTTTCTCTTAAGATGTACTCATCTAGTGAATGACAACTATCTTGACGAGTCTTTCTCAACTGCCAAACAAATGCTTCACATGATCCGTAATAGTTGTTGCCATTTGGACGCCAAGGAGACGACGTGAATGAACCAAAGACTTCCCCGGTTGTAGTTTCAATAGCAAGTACAGTATGGCTACTATGTCTCATGATACTGTAGATGGCCTCTAGACTTGCGCCCTGTAATTAAAGAAAAGAATATGAGTTAGTACTTCATTGGGTTCAACTAATCAAAGACACAAGATATGCATACAACAAGCAACTCACATCTCGAGCTAAAGAGTATTTCAGCCAAAAGTTCTCCTCCCGTAACGCATATGGTAGGTACTCTCGCATGCACTTCATTAAAAGGGGAGACAAAACGTGTGGTTCTAATGGATCTGAGTTATCATCTTCTTCGCTTTCAACAATGTCTTCTTCCTCTTCGTCTATTGCAGCTATTGACTTCGACTTGCTCTGCTTACTCTTTTGCTTCTTCTCTAAACCCAAGATGGGATAGTCTTCTGGTTTGCCCATCCAGGTAGTTAAATGAGCCTGTCTCTCATTCTCCAAGTGTAGGAATTGCTTCTTGCATTCCAAACTATCCTTATTGAAACTACTTTCAGACGATATAGGATTGATGTCTTCATTCTCCTCATTAGATGGCTCCTTCAACAGATTGAAAATAGACATGTCAGCTCCACAACATGCAATGAGACTCGGTGCCACATCTTCTTCTGTTTGATCTCCGGCCACAAATGAATTGTTCATAGAAGCTGTATTGGCGGCTGGGGGCGGGGGTGGAATCAACTGATCCAACTCCATACTCATCTTCTCGTTTTTAACACTGGGCAATGCCTTGTGAGTAATCTTTGGTGTCTCTTCCATCGGCACAGCCATACAAAGTGGATCCATGGCATCTCCTCTCTTGGTCGATTTGACAGGTAGTCCATCATCGTCCTCAAGAGCTTCTAGTTCTTTAAGTACATCACTATTCACCATCTTGATGGACTCGCCACGCACCAAGTTGAACATATTCTTTTCATGTCTGCTAGCCCTTCGAAAAGTTCGTGAGCTGGATAAAGTCTCCTCTTCATCCATCTTGTCATCAACATTATCTTCAGCCGCTGATGCCAGCTTCCAAACAGAACTCTCGGCAACACTAGTTTTACGGTTCAATCTTCTTGCAGGGATGGTTTTTGTCTTTTCTGATTTATCCAAAAGCTTGTCAAAGTATCTACTACTATGTTCACTAGCTTGTCGTCTCATGTTACTTCTTCTATCTTCACTATCATCTTCTTCATCATCATCCTTTCTTAGATTAGGATTGTACAATGGATCATTATTCAATACATGTACAGTATTCTCCAAAGCTTCTAGAGATACACTCTTATTATTAACCAACTTTGTTAAGAACTTTACTTCGTTGTCGGGTAGCTCTGATAGTCGAGCAGATATTGCAGTACGTAGTCTTTCTTTTGCCACTGCTGCTTGCACGAGATGTGTAAATTGTGATGTACCCCTTTGTCGTGACGAACCAGATATTTCATCCTGTATGTTTGTTGTTTCTCTATCAGCATCCGACAAATTACTATTATCACCACCACTATTAAAACTACTCTTTACAACTTTATCATGATCATCATCTAGTTTACTTTTAGTAATCATATTTAGAAATGTAGCCTCGGCGGTAGTGAGAGAGATATTATCGCCGCTCTTGAATAATTGATTTTGCGATGACTTTTGTGTAGCATGTAATGATTTAACAAAGTTCCAATGTGATTTAGCACGCTTTGATACATCGTTTGTTGTGTTGGAGTTGATATTGTCATCATCACTAGGGTTTGCATCTAAACTGGATATCGGCGGCGACATGTTTATATTGCAATTTGTTAGTATGTATTGCAATAAATAGTAGATGATTAAGATTGTTGTATTAAAAATAGTAGCAACTGCAATAGATTGTTGCAATAATTTACACCCGACAACCGTATTATCCGTAGTGGCATTAGTTGGGTAGTATGTATTGCATGCTCAACGCTAACATCAGAGGCTAATCGACTTTCCAAGATTGCTCTCTCGTTGTGGTGGCAAAGTTGAATTTCGAGGGAGAGACCGCATCGTATCGTAGTCTCGCTCAAACCAAGAGAAAGGATACCCATCCTTCTCACCCGCCTAATGAAGTAATGACCTTGAAATTCATTGGACAACAAATAACAAAAATAAAAGCCTTTGAGGTAGACTAGCTTGGGGTGGCGCTATTAAAAGGAAGGCCACAGTGATAATGAGCCAATAACATCTAGTGATATGGCTCCCCCTCTTCCCCCGGCTGCTGGTGCTGCGCCACCTGAAAATGGTGGAAGACCACAACAAAATCAACCACCACCATATCAAGGTCAAGGCCCCAATCAATACAATAATAATCAACCATACCATCAAGGGCCGCCACCAAATCATCCACACTATCAACAATATCAGCAACAATTTCATAATCAAGGTCCTCCACCACAGGGTATGCCACAGCAGCAATTTAACGCTATGCAACAACACCCAGACATTACCCAACAACAACCACCTTCCACAAACCCTCATACATCAACTCCATCATCATCTACTACTACAACCACTACTGATCCACATCATATATCAAAGTATGATGCATGGCAACTTAAAATGTCTCAACTAATGCAACCCAAGCCCCATCCACTACCCTTGACCGATATACAAAAAAAGACACTACGACATTTGGATACAGCCACTGAAATGATATCCAATAAGTTAATGGAACAGATTGAGAAGAATAAGATATTAACTGCCAATCCCTTCTCTTCTACTACAACAGCAAGTAATAGTTTGCTGGGCACGCCGCCACCCATGAAGAAAAGTAAGAGGGATGGTAAGAGAGGTAGTAGGGAGGGTGGGAAGATTGATGTGGTAAGTGTATCTTTTGATGTGTGCTTTGTATATTATGGTTGTGTTTGTACGGAAGGGTATAATGTGGAGGGTGTGGGGTATTTAAATTTGGTTATAAGATCTTTAAATGATATTAAATGTGACGTTTTATATATGCCTTGGTTAGACAAGACATACATGTATTCAAATTATTATATAACATTAACCAAAAACTTTTTATATACCATACACAAATGGTACTATTTTTACATTTATTATTAAAAACAAAAACAGTTTGGTTCCTTCATAACCAATGAAGAGAATAAATATGATTTCTTCGACATTGATCCAATATCAAATAATATTATGGTACCACCGTTACCAAATAAGTATATACCAATATTCCCTGAAGATTTCCCACCCAACGGGCCGAAGGAATGGCCATTGAGTTGGTGGGGTATAGTTGAACCTGTCAAGGGATTGGTTGAGTATCATAGAAAATGTGCGGCGGAATTGGGTTTCCCTATTAGGAAGAAAGGTGAGTTGGTTAAGAAGCCTAAGAAGGATATTAAACCAAGTAATGACGATGGTGCCAAGAAGAAGGAGAAGGAAACGTCAAAGAATGGGGATGATGAGAGTAGATTAAGTAGGAAAGATAAGAAGAAATCCTCGCGGGATAGTCATAGATCTAGTAGGACGTCATCAAGAGAGGATCGTGATAGGTTGGGTAGAACCTCCTCAAGAGATGAACGAGATAGATCGGGGAGGAGCTCAACAAGAGATGATAAACCAAGAAGGTCAAGAGATGATAAATCGGGGAGGAGTTCTACCAGAGATGAATCATCGTCTGATCGAAAGAAGGGGGATAGGAAGAGTTCAGATTCAAAGCATCATAGGTCAGAACGATCATCTGATAGAAAAAGAGACAGGAGTAGAGATCGTGCTTCAGGGAGGAAGGATTCAGCTCGTTCATCTGATCATTTAAAGAGGGATAGGAGTGTTGAATCGAAACGTTCACGTGAGTCCTCGTCAAGACATAAGCGCCACCGTAGTACTTCGTTTGGCAGTCGAAGAGATGAAAATTCGAGTAGGAGCCGCAGAAGTGAGAGGGACAAGGATGAACGTGGTCGGCATGAAAGTAGAGAGAAAAGGCACAGAGATAGAGATGATAGTAGTAGACGTACGGAGGGTCGAGAGAAGCGTCATCGCGATGAAAGTAGAGGATCTTCTGATAGAAGAGACAAGAGCCGCCCTATTGATAACCAGCGCACTGATGGCCGTCCGTATGAACGTCCTAGTGGTCCAGAGTCGGCGCGTATGAATCAAAACGTGCCTTATGAACGTCCCAGTGGTCCAGAGCACAGGGCGAACCAAATGGGTTCTCGTGAACAGTTTCAAGGAAGATATGGCCCTTCTGGAGACCTTCGAGATAGACCACATGGAGATATTAATAGAGAAAGACTTCCAGATAGAAGAGGTCCTCCTGGCATGGATAGAGGACCTCCTCAAAGAGAATATGGCGGTGATCGCCGCCCAGGAATGTATCCTGGGGATAGACGGCCTCAAGGTATGGGTATGGGAGGGCGACCAGGTGAAAGGATGCACCCGGGGAATAGATTACCACAACAAAGGCCACAAGATAGCCGGCCTAATATGAACGGTCCTCCTCCTCGAGGTCAATTTGATCGTGTTCCTCCTCCAGATCGATCGTATGTTGATAATAGGGGACCCAATCCATATCAAGGTGGTCGTGCCGTAGACAACAGAGAAATGCGAAATGATAGGGGTCCGCAACAAGGGAATATGCGTCAAGGAGATAGACGAAATGATATGAGTCGCTATGGAGACAACAGGAATCGTGATGAGAGGCGTCCTGATAGTAGGGGTAGAGGTGGAGATGATAGTAGAAGGGGTGGCCGTCGTTAATTTGGCCGGTTGTTTAGAATGAGGAGATGTGGGTTTTAGTCTATTTGGGTTGCGCTTCCTTAATTAGCTTTTACTTATGAGTCATTTTTGAATGACATCGCGTTTCTTCTCTTCCACTAACTTCCTGATAAACACGAGAGGCACACTTGAGAAGATTATGAGGATTGACAGGTCAAGACTTGAGATGAACAATGGATTTAAGATGTCGCTAGTGAAACGCAAGCTGTGTGGGTGATATACTTGCTGCTGCTACTATTCTTGAAAGACATGCATCAACCATCAATGAACCCCTACCTGGCCATCAAGTGTTTGGCTACTCGATTTGCAAGGCATTAAAAAAGAAGTGAGGATCTTGATGTTGCGGCTTTAGGATCTCGAAGTAAGAAGTACCTTTGGCATGGCAATCTAGGCAATCTAAATGTATTTGCGGTCGACATTTCACCTAAGCTCCATAAGTCTAGTATCTACAATTGATTCGGCAAGTAGAAGAGGCGAGATACTTCACAGAGGATACGCATTTAGTAAATACTTTTTGAATAGATAACATATCATTTAAACGAATTATACATATATAGCTTTAACACAACTCCGAGTCTATTAGCATCCTGACTGTTGCTTTTGTTTGCTTCTTGAACCGAAACCAAGATTTCTTCTTCTGTTTATGAACTTCATGCACCAACTTTACCTCATATTGATTGTGAGGAGCTCGGGACGATGAGCAATCAGATGGATCGCTCATATCTGCGGTAGAAGCCGTCGAATCTGCAAGAGTAAGTTCTGGAAAACAGTCATCAAGTTCAATAAGTGGCTTTTCCGTCAATTCGTCCACAGATGCACTCCTCATGAACCAGCTACTTCCATCTTCAATAGGAGATCGTATTAGCTGCGGCTTCCGACAATTACTACCCCTTACCCAAGGATGATTGATGATCCCTTCCAAATTCAAACGCTTGGCAGGGTCATACCACAACATATTTTGCAATAAGTTGATAGCTTGATTGGATATTTCAATATCTTTCAACCTCAGCAATTCAGCTAAATTGCCTTCGATCGATATCGTTTTGAAGTTCTCATCAACTGGATCTGCCATACCAAAAGGTTTTCTGGCCACAAGAAGTTCAAATAGAACTATCCCTACTGACCATAGATCGGTTGCAAATCCATCAAACATTAGTTCTTCGCTTGCCATTTCAGGTGCCATGTATTCCCAATATCCACATTTGCCCTGCTGCTTTATCAATCTACGAGATGTGTTTGCACTAACATCAGTAACCAAGTTTGAATTGTCAGGATCGTCATAAGGTACTCGCAAACATAGTCCAAAGTCTATAAGTTGTACATTGTTGTCCTCATCGATCATCAGATTCTCCAAACTGATACCTCGGTGACATATCCCTCTCTTCTGTAAATGACTAACAGCACACAATATTTGTCTAAACCATTTCCTTGCAAGAGAATCATCAATCTTATCGATAGAAGAGTTGGCCATCTCATCTATCACAGCACCATATAGATCCCCTCCAGAGAGGTAAGGATAGATACAAAACAAATGTTTTTCATCTTGCAGTGTATCCAATAATGATATGACGTGTGGATGATCTGCTCCAATCAGCTGTTGTTGTGCTGCCAACTCTTTGATCGGATCAACAAGATGACGGCCCCGAAGTGACTGCAATCTATCCCAATTAGTTACTTTGATTGCAACCATCTCATCGGTTGTCTCCCATTGTGGTATTTGACATTCTCCCCCTTGTAATCTACTTGCAAATCTCTTAACATTATCACTAACCCTCTTTAGTACAACACATAACCGTATAGATCCATAGGTTGTATCTGCTAACTTTTTCCTTACACAATATGCCTTATCCGGCAAATCGATACTACCACACATAAGATGTTGCCTCCTTGATGTACATA
>Ga0214479_100977_pt1 | contig 13546 bp, 12 predicted proteins | sample M1_20Mar14CPVII9_5_FD_165054 | JGI IMG/M metagenome (GOLD analysis project Ga0214479, IMG submission 165054) | Marine eukaryotic communities from Monterey Bay, California, United States - M1_20Mar14CPVII9sort6BwellE14 | ecosystem: Environmental > Aquatic > Marine > Unclassified | place: USA...
CTGACAATAATAAGATGGATAGGTTTTGGACCTTATATGATCCTACCCAAACATCAATATGGACATGTTCATATGATGAAGCTGACAGTAATGAAGATTTGGAACAAACAGTTGCAATTACAACAGATAGGGCTCATTCTCATGGTTGATGATAGCAAAGTGAATTTTTTGCCGGTCAAAAAGTGACGAAGTTCAAACTGAAGACGTGCAGTGAGATATAGAGACCCCTATATCATATGAAAGCTAGTTAAGAGACGAGTAATATGGTATGCTTGGATAGTTTGTACTAGTTCCTATGTAGTAAATATGGGCAATTCTAAATTTTGTCCCACTATTATGAGAATTTTGGCCTGTCCCACTACACCTGTAGAACTCCTACACTCTCATAAAAATTAAAAGCGTACATTATTCATTATAACCAAAACACTGGCGGTCGATATAACATAGATCTGCTTTTACAGCTCTCCTGATCGCAGTAGTCTTCGAGGAAACTTGGGTGTGGCGGGCAATCTACTACATACCAAGGTAACAAGTGTACATTTATACACTCAATTCAATGATACAATACCTCAACTAATAACTAATATGGCTGAAGAACAATCGGAAGAAACAAAGGTGGAGGCTCGTGAATTCATGAAAGGATTAGTAGGATCGGCACCAGCAGAATCTACATATGAGTTTCAAGGTGGAAAGGGTATTGATATGGATGCATTGAGAACTTTATATACTGACAATAATAAGATGGATAGGTTTTGGACCTTATATGATCCTACCCAAACATCAATATGGACATGTTCATATGATGAAGCTGACAGTAATGAAGATTTGGAACAAACAGTTGCAATTACAACAGAATTTATGAAACAAACCAAGTCTATAAAGGAACACTGTTTCGGTATTATGCATACTCTTAACAACTTAGAGATAAGAGGTTTATGGATCTTCAATGCTGCTGATCCAGAGCGCTTGTTCGGTGTGAATGAAGACTCGAGTTGGTTTACATTCAGTCAACTTGGACCGGAAGCGAATGAATATGTTAAGAAAGCTGTGGCTGACTTATTGGTGCCAGAAGATGACAAACTAGATAGCAAGACGATTAAACATAGCAAGGTTCTCTAGTTTCTACAGACAACAATACCTACTGGTGTTTAGCACTGCCCAATCTATCTAATATTAACTTTACATGAATACATATATCCTCTGGCTCTATCAAACCTCTCCCTATCTAATATTTGAACAAGTTCATATCTGCATCAGATAAGTTCGTGCCGCTTTGATTCGTTGTATTATTCCCAAGTGAGAACTGATCAAACTGAGAAGTACTATTGGATGATGCCGGTGGTGTCGAAGTACCGAATGCAGGGTTAGTCATAGCTGCATTGGTAGACGAACCTGATATGCCATCGAACGGATCAAAGACTGCACCAAGACTTTGTTGCTGAGGTTGTTGTGTTGCTGCTGCTACTGGTTGTTGTTGATTATATTGAGGCATAGATGTTGTTGACGGTTGTGTCTGTTGTTGTTGCATAAAACCAAATCCACTATCACTACTACTTGGTTGTTTATTTTGATCCATGGCACTACCATATGATGCAACTGGCATTTGTTGTGGTGTCGCACTAGAACCATATCCCTTATTTATAACAGGTTCAACAGCAGGAGCAGCTTGTGTTGGTTGATGTGCAGTAGTCGATGCCCAAGGTAGTGAATTGTTTGCCGTTGGATTCATTTGTTGTGTTACAGGAGTTGCAATAACAGTAGGCACCGACAATCCACTCCCTTCCACTCCATCTAATTGTTTAATCTGTTCTCGTTTATCATCCTTCAATTTATTCATTGCTGCAATATCCTCACGTGCACTATCATATAATGATCGTACTTTACGATCAGTGGGTAACCAACCTTCATTATCTTCCATACTTTCAAATATTGGATATAATTCTACACCAAATGCTTCTTTAAAACCTAATATCTGTCGTTCCAACATTGCTAATTCTGTTTTGGAGGCTGCCTCTTTGGCACCTGCCGCTGCATACTTGGCAGCATTCATTAACTTTTCACCAATAGTTTGTGCAGTAAATATAGATGCACTACCAGTCCGATTAGACTCTGCCATGTTAACTTTACCCTTCATTGCGTCGCGTTTACGTTCATATGCAGCCACCTCCCGTTGTGCCTTTATTAATGTTGGTCTTATAACATTAATTAATCTATCATCTGCTACATAGAATTCTTGTGTCGTTGTTATCTTTTCTAAATGTGCATACATATCTACACCAAACTTTTCTTTTCTTGAATGTATATCTCTATCAATAACTAATAGATCGGCATGAATTTTTGCCTTGTTGGCAGCTGTTTGTGTGGCTTCGCCTGCTTGTGTTGCTGCCTTTGAGGCTGCGGCTGTTACACTATCCCAAACAGATGCCATTGTTTACTTAATTGTATAGCTATAACGTCTTGTAATTGTGGGAGACGTGGACTATTGCAAATTTGCTGCCAACTGCCTGTGTAAAACTTCTTACTGAATTGTGGGAGATGTGGATATTGCAATGCGGTACCAATACTATAACCTGACCAACTACCAAACAACAAAACATACATACCAAAACCAATAGTTAATAGGTCGATACATAGTAGAGTCATGTAAACAGCAGAACTCTCCTCAAAATAAACTATGTTGGCTAAACTACCTAAAGAGTCTCTACCACTGTATGAGGTAAATGAAGATATACGAGTATATTAGTACGCAATTGAAGCTGCTTGATGTTATAGTCTAATATAGGTTGATTTATATAAAAGAAGAAACCTTTGGTATCCTTTTTGCTAAGATCATGACATTATAATATTTTGCTTTGGGACTGCAAGTAGTTGTTATCAATTGGATTGTAGGTTGACAGAATATTATACTAAATACAATTGATCGGCGGTTGCTAAGATCGTCATTATAATTATTTGCTTGTGCAAGTTGTATCTGTTACAAGAGGTGCACCTTATATACAAATGAGATCGGATTGCAAAGATAGTGCATCAAAAACAAATTATGATGGTGTATGTGAGATGAATGATATGTTGCAGAATATGAACACGGTTGATGGAGTATCAGTATGTGCAAATTGTGGCAAGGATAGTGATGTCAACAATACATGCAACAAATGTAAGAAGGTAAAATATTGTAATGCCGCATGCAAAAAGAAGCATAGACACAAACATAAAAAAGATTGCGAGGAGCATCTCCGAGTAGCTGCCAAGCATGCCGCTAAGTTACACGATGAAAAGCTATTTAAACAACCGCCGCCAAAGGAAGATTGCCCTATTTGTTTTTTACAGTTACCATCGATACAGACGGGTTGGAGATATCAGGCATGTTGTGGGAAAGTTATATGTAGTGGATGTATCCGTTCTCCTGTCTATGATGACCATGGCAATACACTTGATAATCAAAAGTGTGCTTTCTGCAGAATTCCAAAACCTAACACGGCTGAGGAAGCAGCAGAAAGAGACAAAAAAAGAATGGAGAAAGATGATCCTATTGCAATCTACAATATAGGAGTGTACCATCGACATGCGATGACCGGATTTCCACAAGATTATACGAAGGCATTAGAATTATGGCATCGTGCAGGGGAGCTCGGTTATGCTGGAGCTTATAACAATATTGGTTATAGTTATATGTATGGTGAAGGAGTGGAAGTTAATGAGGAGAAGGCAATACAATATTATGAGCTAGCGGCTATGATGGGAAATGTTAATTCAAGACTCAATTTAGGCCGTGTAGAGGAGAGTAAATGCAACATGAATAGAGCACTAAAACATTACATGATTTCAGTGAGGAGTGGGTGTGCTGATCCTTTGAAAATGATCAAAAAGTTATACTCAGACGGCTATGCAACAAAAGAAAACTACTCTGCTTCTTTACAAGCTTATCAAACGTACTTGGGAGAGATTAAGAGTGCTCAGAGGGATAAAGCAGCTGCTGACGATGAGAATTGTCGTTACTATTAGTGTGGTAAGCGATAACTACTGAGTCTCCAATTGTACACCTTCAAAAGGAAACAAATCAATTAGACGGCTGAGAGTTGAGCTACATAGCACATCAATAGAATGAGTTTCTTCCATAATCAGATGAAAGTATTGGATCATATCTTCTAATCTATTAAAAAATTATCATTCGAATCAATTGGAATAAAGAAATGTAGCAGTAGAAGATATCAGTAGTACTCGCATCTTTAGGTAATCATCCTTTCCAACTTCTCGGAATAGGGATTTGGGGGTTCGGTACGTTGCTCCGAGTCTCTTTTAGTCATCTTCTTGTGTGAGTCTACCAAAAACTCTAGATTGGTCTTGGCTGTTTCGGTGTTTGTGTCGGGGAAGTAAGTCTTCATTGTATTGAAGAGCGTATCTTTAGGCTGCAATGGGGTAGTAGTAGTCTTGCTTGCCTCCGAGTTTGCAGTCTGGTGTTGATAGAAAGCATCTATTTGAGTATACATTTGTAAACAATGTTGAGTACAAGACATCTTCAAGTATTACCTTGGGTGGAGAAGATACTGCCGGGGGTAGCTCTGGAACGTTACCAATATTTGCAAAGATTCCCGTGGTGGTACCAGAAGAGTCTTTGTTCTCCTTTCCTCTATCTTCGTCGCGGTGTTTCTCCTTCTTCTTCTTATCATCAATTGGGAACTCATACCGAATCTCCTGTTGCTCACTTGCAAATGGCTCAACAGGTCTCGTGATAGTTGCAAGTGAACTATACGAGAGAAAACAATCTTCACATACACTACAATTCTTGAGCAGGAATAGAGGATCATTTCGATACATTTCAAATCCTTTGGCTCGTAGTTTTGGATGGATTTGACGAATGACTGGAGGTATGGTATGAGTCTCTTCTGTATACTTTCGTGTACTACGGTTGTTGCCTTGTCTATCACGAGCCAGTTGTAACGAAAGTGAGCCAAATCCGACATTGCCTGCCGCTTTGATGAATCGATCTTCGGGTGGCCAAACCTTTGAAGGATGAGACTCGTCTTCTTCCTCGAGCATTTCCAAAGTCTTTTCAAAGTGTGTAATCACTGTTTTGTATGGTACTGGTTGAAAATGTGGATTGTCATCCTGCTTATTACATGATGGACAAGTCTCAGACAATAACTGATTCTCGGGCTTTACATTTGCATTATGATTCGGAGCTTGGGTAAGCTTGACTGTTGATGGAAGTCTTACTACAGTTTCCATATTCAACGGAGCAGCAGCTTGTAGTAATGAAGTGTTGTCTGGCTCGGCAGTTAACTTTGTTTCACTGTCCATTACTACATTTTGAAGTCGAATCGAATTACTCCACAGTATCCAAATTTCTATAAGAGAGTATGTGTGAATGGATATGAGAGTCAGAGTTTGTATAGCATACGTGTGGGAAAGCATACTACTCACTTCCATTACCATCAACCTTAAAGTTGACAACCATCCTAGCAACGCCAAGAAATGAATCATCGCCACTTCTTTCATGTGTGTTCTCGGCAGAGACTTCTGCAATATGTCGAACAATCTCATTACAAATCGTTTCGACACGACCCGACAAGACACTTCCACGAAGAGGTACTGAAATGCTATGAACATCTGGTCCGTCAAATGTAATACATCGTTCGTATAGAGCGAAGCGAGTATCATGTAGATCTTGCTTCGTCCGCCTACGTTCAAGTACACAAAGTTTGGGTGTCCAAATGGCACGTATTTGTGAGTTGTGATTACCTCCGCCGTGTGGTGCAATGAATCGTTGAAGAATACCGCTCTTGTTTTGACGTCCGTGTTGTAAGAAGTCGTGGAGTGTCTTCTTGTTGAAGTATTCAATGCTGTTTGATGATGCCTCGTCACTTCCATCTACAGATTCATGGTGATCAGCAGAGGGGTCATCTTCATCACTGTTGGAACTAATGAAGTAGGCAACTACATCCTCCTCGCCGACAGCTCCTCTACGAGTTCCTGTATTAGCCTTGTGAAGAAATGCTTCCTCGATGTTTGCTAGTGTTATATTTGTCTTTCGTTTACTCAAGATCATTGTCTTGTCTTTTGTTTCACCACCATTCTTACTCGTGAAGAACCAACTTTGGGGTTGACCGAAGAGAAACACAACTGTATCAGGTATTCTCAAGATGCACTGTTGCTTCTTATCTTTAGATTGCTCTGTATCGGCAGCAGTGCTTTTGCTCCAGAGTAAGGAGAAAAAAGGTAAATTAAGCCCATCTCCGTTGAGTTGAGAGATGTCTGACATTGTTGACAAGACTGGAATCCAATGCTGGACGCGAACTTGAGTGCTCTCCTTCTCTTATCGTTTTGGAAGTCGAGTGAGTTTGCTCTTCTGTGTCATTTTTCATTTTGTGAGCTACATACGATACTTTCATACTTACATAAACTAGTCACACCTCTCACACTCCTCAAACTAGAAACACTCCTGTCATTCTCCCCACTGCACAATAAACTGAATAGCCGTATCTAGGTAAAAAAGAGATCGGAGAGAGTCGTAAGGAGAGATAAACACCATCCATTAGATGAATAAACCATCATCACAATAGATCATATCGAGTCGAATTTTTAACAACTCAACACCAAAAATGCCATCGAGGAAGAGAGCCAAGGGTAAGGCACGTAAAGCAAAGGCTAGAGAAAGCAATTGCAATCTAATCCTACACAATGATAGTGTTTGCCGCCACGGATGTGAAGTTATTAGTAAAGATGACGTATGTTACAGATTCGTAGAGCAGTTAGAAGTTGAAATGAATACAGTCATTGAACTATCAATAGATACGGAGGGTTCCAATTCGCTTTCCTTTTCTAATCAAACAATCAAACGATTGAAAGCGATGAAGAAGTATAGCACAATTTGGAAAAGTGGTGACGATGAGGAGACTCAACAAAAGCTTCGGTCTCTCTTAATCAATCTCGGTACAAACATTTTGCTCCAAGATGATAATCATAGACAACGCTTTGGCCATAATTTGCCGACAGCACTAGTTGTTGCCGGTAATCGTGAAGTTCGACTTGGTATGGCTAGTATAATAGCAATGGTCTATGTTTCTTGTCATCATGACTATGATGTTAAAGAAGCTTTGACTTATCTCAAAAGTAGGATAGCTTTACGTGACTTGAATGATGGGTTGCATTATGATATTATCAAGTTCTTTCACAAGAGAAGTACATGTCAATGTTTGAAGAAGATATACTTGCAAGAAAGAGTCAAGTCGAGACGAGCTGTATGCAAGTCCTGTAAGGTTAGGAAAGAACGAAGCCAGCTTTATCTTTGTGCGGGGTGTTTATACTTTTATTACTGTTCTGAAGAATGCCAAGCAGCTGAGTGGCCTGTTCATCAAGAAAAGTGTTATACATTAAGGGGCCGCCGCCTCATATCCTAGTACTACTAGTAGCACAATCACAACCTAATACACTAATCTATCTCCATATCTCCACTACAACTCCTCAGTCCAATATTACTTGCCAGTATCGTAGTATACATATTATGCGCAGCACTCCCCAGGCAGATTGGTTAAAAAGTTTCACTCGTTTGCGTGGCGTTGGGAAATACTTTCTTCGCCATTGCTCCTTGTTTATCATCAATAACTTGTGATACGGCAGCACACATACCTGACTGATGGTACATAGCAAAAAGCGTATGGGCCGAAGGTAAATACTCCACGCTGACTGTATCATCCTCCCCTATAAACCTAGAAGGTATCATCTTCTTACCGGCCCTGTGAAAAAGACCTTCCTTTAATAGCTGTGGATACTTACACCATTCGACCGAAGGAGGTAGCTTACGAACAAACTCAGTCTCCACATTCTCAAGTCCTCCACGGAAGTTCTTCTCGAAGTACTCTTTATCACATAATCTTGGGAATGCTCTGTATGGGAAGGCAATTCTATTACCAGTTGTGGAGACTTGACGAAGATTCTGCAGTATCATAATATATCTCTTTGGGTTAGCCTTTTTATCAGTATCCGGCACCGCCATAGTACAAGTAAAAGGACATTGAAGTACTCCCCATGTATTAGGCCAGGTAAAAGGAGATGTGCCTGGGTGTTTAAACCTTGCAGAGAAATATGCAATATCTTCCTTATCCAAATAACACTCCCCTAGGAATACATTTGAGTCCTTGCCACACAGTTGCCATTGTGGGAAAAGAACATTAATAACTGGTTGTTCTCCCGTCCATTTCAGTGCTTCTTCTAATTGTTCTTTGTCGTTTTGGAAGAGTTGTATCAACTTATGTGGTTTGCCATGATAAACCTTCTCGACATGGAACGGTGCCGTCCTTCCAACTGTTAACAAACAATTGCCAGGAAAGTCAAGCATCCCCTTACTTTCATATGTTATCGGCATGCTGACTTTTACTTGTTCCAAGATAGTGTTCTCGGCATCTTCTGAACCATCTTTGATACCGTCTGGATCTTCAAGGTCTGCAACTTTTGCAATGATTTGAGCACGAGAGTCAGAGTTTACCTCATATAATAGTGCATCCTGTAGTTCACGCACAAGAGCTTTTTTGGGTGGCCGATTATCATCAAATACCTTTCCAGCCATAATCTCATCATTTGTTCGAGGAGGTTTTGTTGAGGATGTATTGGTACCTCCAGTTGCAACACTGCTACCACTCTTTGCCCTTCCCCCCTTACCCTTTCCTTTCTTCTTTGAAGTTGGCATACTTAATTAATAATAATTGTTATATATCAGATGCTATACCAAAACTCTCGACGGGAGCTGCTAGTCTACCACACTGATAGCTAATAGGTGCACCAATCCTAATATTTACAATGTCAATACATTACATTGAGAGTAATAAGCATCACAAACATAACGTAATGGTGCTAATTAAGAAAAAAGATACTTACAAAAGGATACCAAAAAAAAAGATATCATTTTACTAATGCCGAGAGATATACTATTGGTGTTATGGCAAGGAATAAGAGCAAATCAAAGCCATCCCGGCCGGATGGAAAGGTCGGTGGGAGAAGGGGAAAGGCCCGTCATACAGTGAAGAAGGTTTTTACCTATGATGACGAGGACAACAGAGGATATGTATATACTAAAGGTGTCTCATCTCTTCATCCTTCCAAAGTTGAATTTATCTCTCTCAACTGCTCTCGTACCAAGGCAAAGAAGGCAGAGGCTCTGTGCCACTTCTTGGTTAATCAAATCTTGTGTGGAGATCTTGTATGTGAGAATCAACTGGTTGATTTCAACGGAACGGAGTGGTCTATACTTGGATACCGCGATTACGTGAACAAAGCTTTGCTCGAGGGGTATGCTACTGATTGTGATGGCGATGTCAAGTTGTTAGTTCTCGAGCCGTCTAGTAATTCGCCATTCACCCTTCCTATTGAGTTAGCGGATAAAACATTGGAGTGTCTTGAGTGTGGTGCTAAAGAAGGGGGTGAGATTAAGTTATTACGATGCACACAGTGTAAAGGAGCTTTGTATTGTTCGGCAAGGTGTCAACATGCAGGATGGAGTTCACATAGGACGGAGTGCCGGGAGAATACCATCAACAATATCCGAGAGAAGTGGCGTAATAAGGGTGTGAAACATTCAAAGGGTGGGAGGAGTGGAACAGTGAGGCCCAGTAGTGGAAATGCCAAGGTAACTTTACACCCTATGATTCATGAGACTTTCAATGTTCATCCATCTGGTCTTCCAAGTAGAGAGCGTGGAATGTTCATTCGTCACATAAATGGTGATAAGTCGGACAATCGAGCCATTAATCTGGTGGATTGTCATCCATATGTGGCATTTACTCGCCCTGAGTTTGAAGTCGATTGGAAAATGGATCTTACTGAACAAGAAGTATCATTTGTCAACAAAAATATGGCTATGTTTGCAGAGATGTATAAGTCCTCTTATGAGAGTGGAGAAATCAATAAATTTTGATGATATATTTTGTTTGTGGTTGTGCGCTTTGGAAGGGCTGAAAGTGGCTGCTCAGACATACGAATAACAACTAAAAGAATACACAGATTGTAATTTAATCCCTACTTCCCTTCTCTTATCTACCTACGCATTCCAAAGACCACTATCAATACATCTCTTCATATGGTGTGACGCCTCCTCGGGAGTCATTGCGCGAAGAGCTGCCTCCAACTGATCCTTCTCTCTTGACTCGAAAGCCATCTGCATTGATTCTGGTAGTGATTCAAATACCTCCATTGGATCAAGACCTCCGGGTCCCAATCGTTCTTCCAATGGCATATCAGCCACATCTACAGCACCCTCGGCATTCGCTCCCTGTTCCTTAATCTCACGAGCTCTTTCCTCATCCATCTCCTTTCGCTTTGTAATAGCTCGTGCCTTAACACGTTGGATAAATTCCTCGACAGCCACCATAAAGCCAGCATATAATTCCTTATTCTGCATACGTTGGAAGAATGGATGGATAACATTACCCGGATGTAACTTTAAACTCTTTGCCAAATCGGCAATACTACTAATAATTTGACTCTGCCTGGCAACTAGTTTCATCTTATCATGAAAGCCATTCATTTCATCCTCAAGACATGCTAATAAAAGATAGTTTGATGCATTCTCTTGTAATAGAATGTGCGCATTTTGAAGTAAAAAATCTTTTGATTTATCCATACTATCAAGTGCCATGAATTTTTCCACAGTATCTGCATACCTTTGTGTAAATTCATGGTATGAGAGCATTGATACACTAACGGAGTTGGCTGGATCATCTGGTTGCGGTTGTAATTGTGGTGCTTTGTTTGTCTTTGGCTTGCTAGTTGTAAGAGCGTCCGATGATGGAGTTTCTTTGACCGTGGCAACTCCTCCATTGGGCAATAGCTGCACATGATCAGTGGCTGTTGTTGTTGTCTTAGCATCATCATTAATCTTTGCTCCCGACATTTTCTCTGTTGGTACTTCTAAACTACCCTTATCATTATTTGCAGCAGACTTTTTCACATCCTCTTCTTCAATCTTCTTCTCCTTCTTTTCGCCCTCCTCTTTAGCAACAGCAGTCTCAACGGGCATAACCTCAGGTAAAGCAAATCCAGTACCCTCTGAAAATTCCGTCCCACCTACATTATTATTCACAATAGTACGTTCCTCAACGACATGACACATATTATCAACATTCCATTTCTTATTCTTTTCATAATGATCTAACTTTGCTTGGTTATCGGTATTGGAATCTTGTAATGACTTTAATTCGGAACGGAGTCCGTCGAGATCTTCTAAATCATCATCAGAGTCGGAATCATCTCCGGTAGTTGAAGCGGTTGCTGCTTTGGATAGGATTTTGTTTATTTCTTTAATACGTAAATTGGCTTTGGCCATCTATGTATTTATATTTAGAGGGTGTATGGTATAATATGATTAGAATGTGGGTATAGCAAAAAGTAAAAGGTGCACCTTATTGCAAAGTAAAAAAAAGTATACATAATAAACCATAATAACATCACCCGAAAACACATAACAATATACACATATGCACCCAGACAAACCAAGTACAAACTAACCTCTTCATTAATCTTCTTCTTATCCTTCTCTTCCTTATCCTCCCTTTCCACACGACTACGGTGTTTTAGCCTAAACCATGAATCCTTATCAATATTGGGATGTACATCATCTTCATCATCGGATAATTCGATATTATCCCATTTTGAATAGTCGAACGGTTTACTCATGATTGCAGTAGTATATATGTGGTGTATTGATTGTATAGTGTGTTGGTATGTGCATATATATAAGGCCAATGTATTGCAACTCTCGAAGATTGTTGAGTTTTGAGTTTGAGTTTATGGAGGATACCACTTGGCGGCTGGTATCCTCTCATTGAAGTATAGAGCGATACGAGGGTACAGGGTACGATAGGTGTGAAGGGTGATTTGTGGTAAGTTGTTGTGCTGTGTACCTATGTATTGAATTGAGGACGATATTGGCATGTTTTCAATACTATCATGTGCGCTATAATGCTTGTCGCGGTGGTGGAGTATTAAGTGGAGAGAGTCCCTCATTCTATTTCAATATCAACATCACAATTTTTCAAGAGAGAAGTTAATTGTAGAATATTATATTGGATGGAGGACTATGTGTATGGATGGTATCATATCAAGATTAATTAATTTATTGTCGTTTTTGTTTGCTCACATATACATTTATCTTTTTGTCCATAGGTACCGTATAGTATAGCATAACCATGATGTTATCATCAGCTACACTAATTGTGCGACGAGGAGCACAACGCTCACTAACAACAACAGCCTTGAGATCACTATCGTCTACACCAGCTACAGCACCTACACGCAAGGAACCATCTGCAAAGGCACTACAAATTGCAAAGCTAGACGATGAATACCTAAACAATGAAGCTCATTTAGAATCTGAAAAATCACCAATTCAAAAATATCGTGAGGAATTACATGCCATTGACCCACACGCCGTATATGCATTATCAACACCGGAACCTGATCCAGTATTACCAGAGAATAAGGCTGAAATTGCCGCATTAGACCCTGCGCATAAGAATCAAATTCCATTAAATCCCTATGGTACGGAGAAGTGGGTAGTTATTAAACAGGAACAATCGAAGTGGCCTGTACAATCACCACTTGAAAAGGAATCAGCGTGGGTTATTTCATTCCAGGATCAGGGTGAGACAGCCGAGACATGGGATAATCCGTTAATGGGTTGGGTGTCAAGTGCTGACCCGATGGCTAACAATATGAGATTACAAATGTCATTCGGCACAGCAGAGGAGGCCAAATACTTTGCCGAGAAACGTGGATGGCAATTTACAATTGAGGAACCAATTATCCGTAGAGGTCGTGATGATGATGCTCAGTATCAGGATGTTTTCTTACCCCAGAATGTCACAGTGAAGATTAAGAGGGAGGGACATAAATGTGACCATTGGTATAGGGATCATGCTGGTGCTAGTCATTACTTCCGTCCATTGAAGTATCATGGGAATGGAACTGTTCGGCAGCATGGTCCTAATATTGATGCACCGACTGAGAAGGATGCGGAAAGTTATTATAAAATGAGGTAGATGTGTGGGTAAGGGGATTAGTTGTGATGGAGATTGTAAGAGAATTTTGGGGGGTTAGCAATTATAACAGTTGCAATATGGGTGGGTTATGTAAAAGAGCAAGTACACTAATAAAGATAAATAGAAAATAAATGAAAGATTTCTTGTGATGGTATACATACGAATTAAAAGAAACAAAAGATAATGAAAGGAGAGAGCAAAAAAGTGCTTCCGATACTGAGACATGTGAGCTGTGAATTGTGGGAGGCTGACATGATAACCACCTACACCATATCGGATTTGATACACCTCCACGAGTAGTAGTATATGTTCTATAATGTTTATGTAATGAGTACTCTTTCCTCCTTCAACTTTACATTTGATTACAAGCTGAGAGCTGTAATTACTCATGTCTGTGATTACTTCTGTTGTAATGAAGTGCGAGGCTGCTGTTATGCTTTTGACTTGACTACTGGAATGTGAACATGGTTTAACTTAGTGTTTGTGTAAGAATTTTTGGTACACTCAATCACCAACAT
>Ga0214479_100978_pt1 | contig 13540 bp, 12 predicted proteins | sample M1_20Mar14CPVII9_5_FD_165054 | JGI IMG/M metagenome (GOLD analysis project Ga0214479, IMG submission 165054) | Marine eukaryotic communities from Monterey Bay, California, United States - M1_20Mar14CPVII9sort6BwellE14 | ecosystem: Environmental > Aquatic > Marine > Unclassified | place: USA...
AAAGCCGACCATGCTTGCTGTCTGTTGGTAGTAGAGGGCAATTAGAGTAGTATAATTGCTTTTCCCACGATCCCACCCTTTGACCAATGGGGCAGCTTAGCACGGGACAAAGGAAGCGAACTTAGGTCCAGTCTTTGACTTGAATGAGATATGGTCAATACGTTGTGTGCCTTTCACCCAGAATCTTACGTCTCGTCTACGAAGCTAGGATATCCATAGGATATTATTGTACATCTGTAACGCCCATTCATGGTACGCCTTGAAGAGGGTTAGGACAATAAGAGGTATACCATTACCAGCACTAAAGTAAAGTAAAGTACTAATAATATAGAGTAAATGACTCATTTTAAACTTAAATATAAGCTTTAGCAACCACACTCTTGCTCGACATTGCCAGTCTTATTTTTCAAAATGGTGATATCTGCTAGGAATTCATTTGCCACTCGTTCAAATGTTATGTCCATTAGAATACGAACTAGCAATTGCTGCATTGTTGTTATTGTATCCCCCATTACCGAACATTTCTCTCAATGTTATCTATGCCAACCAATCTAATTTATCTATTTGGAGAGTATTTCTTCCTTAGGGATTTATGAGTAATGATCTCATTGGAGGAGAAGGCAGCAGAGCTAGCCACCACCGGTGTAATTTATACAATAATCATCACCATAAGAACATTCGTCAAGAGAGGATATTAGCCCATCGACGCAAGAGTAAACTGGTCATCTACAGCCTGAGTTACGATGAGACTAGATTAGCCAAAGAGGCATGGGTAGCAGGGGTGTTCTGAACAGTTTGGTTTAATTATACCGTAGACTGTTATAATTAATCCATAGATGCTAATTATTCTAGACACCTAGCGGATTTAGTACAACAGACAATCAAACAGATTGCAATCGTCATACACAAGTATTACTTGATACTTTTGGATGCGTGAGTATGCTTGTATCGCATCACTAAGTAAGCTACACACACTGGATACCATAATTTAGTACTGAGGACCTGAACGAGACCGAGAACCAATCGTCGAAGAGGTACATTTTTAAAAGAAAACAGTCATTGAACAGCAATTCTATATACATTACTCTCCTTTTTCCCTTTTGCGATTGCGAAAGCTCCTTTCAACATGATTGTCTTGGCTGAATGTGTGATGATGATCATTCAAGTGCTTATGACTACACATGCTGTCAACCATATCAGTGGGTGTTTTTCTCTCGTGGGAAAAAAAATGAGGCTGCGCGTTCCGAGAAGGACTTGTGCGAATGCTTTTGTACTCTCTCTCCGCACCACTTAAGGAGGGGTGCCTATGTCTAACTGGAGGCTCAAATCAATGATTGGGTTTTCTACACTGCCATTCGACTTGAGAATAATTTCTCTCTTCAATGTCAATTGAAGGTAGCAGGAAGGCGAACCACGAGAACCTACAACCTTGTTGCTGAAGATTGTATTTATTTGATATTTTCCATCTTTACATTGAATACCTAGGGTATCACACATGGACTGTCTGAAGGGGGTGCAACTTTTTTGTGCTTAGCTTGTGAGGTTGCTACTATTGATATGTACTATTACATGCTATTGTACACCACAGCAGCGCGGCGTCCAACACAGTCTACTAATACCACTACTTCTTAACAATATGCACATCCTTTAACATTATTATTTATTATTGGTACTATTAATTTTAATAATTTGATATTAGAAAGTGCAGAATAACACCACAACTATCTCGCATGACGCAACCACACGCCAGCACACAGCTACAACTCAACATCTACTGATGATTAGTGTTTTTCTTGGTATGTAACCTCGATAATAATGTTATTCAATACTATTTATAGAGATATCATCAGTTGCTAATATACCATATTCTTCAAATTACTTTGGAACAACTCCTGCGTTGCAAGTTGAATTGATATTAATAATATATTATTTCTAATATTTATCTATTGTAGGACAATGTGGTGGTTAGGAAAGTACCTATTGTTTGGATTTATAATTCCTAATACGAAATGGTAACAATGGAATGATATCAATAATAAATATTTTGTTAAGTATCATTTGGATACTATGTTATGGGTAGCGACTTACTCTACTTATGGATTTATTCATATACTTAGTTGTTATTTTAATAATAGTGGCAGTAGTATTTACATTATTTGATAAGAAGTAATCATTGAAGAAGTTGTCAATATACGAATTATGCAATTAAAAAATCAACCTGGGATTCATGCCGGTTAGGCATGGATCCACACTCTCATGCTGAGAGCAGGCGTGAATCTAAATCCAGAGGGGAGAGGAGAAACTGCCTCATAAGTTGAGAGTAGATAGAGGGCCCAAAGGTATCTATTGATCTCAGTTGGTTGCTTGAACTAGATGTGCAAGATAATTATCTAAGTTTTAGCTTTTGCTCTATTATTAAAATTGCATCTATCTATACCTAAAATCTGTCTAAATGGCAAATGTCCTAAAATATTGAACAGAACTAGCCCAATTCGTGGTCTAGCCCTCCGGGGGCACCTGCGGTGGGCTTAAGTTAGGGCCCAAAATAGAGTTTTCCCCGGTTATGGAGTTAGGGAGTAAAATATTCACAAATCCCTATGGTCGTCGATAGAAATCGCCCCGCTTTAGTTTTATTAGATTTATGGATGTTGGCGATTTTCAGCGATTTTGTATCATTTAGACAGAAATTAAGCTTTCAAATGAGATAGGTATCTCTGCAATGGCTAAATTGTGTCTAAATGCTAGAGTGGTATCAATGTCCTATAATATGCTTCTTTTGAGAGCAGTTAATCTATCGCAATATTGAAAAGGTATCTCTTTCGTTGCCTAAAAACTGAATAAATGCTCTTACAACCTTCTTTTGAGAATACCTGTCACTTAACTTTTTTCAGCCAAAGGAGAACTGATGCATTTGCTATTGATAATAAGGCAAAGTAAGAGATCTGGACTCTGGAGACTGCTATCAATGATCTAATTGTAATCCAGTGGGTGGATAATTGAGAAGAGGTTGCCTTAACCTGATTTGCAAAGATTTTTTTGGCAGTCGGTGTTGTCATCTAAAAGGTGATATTGCAATGATTAACTAGGTATTATTTAACATTCCTCTACAGTCTAGTATTCTTATCTGTAATGTCCATTGAACAATTTACACAGGGTTTGTCCAGTGGAGTCTGTGCTATGTTGTCATAACACGTAGCATCACAACAAATTATGAATAATTGCAATAAAAAAAGCATCATCATTTAATAATTAGCCACCTCTATTGAAGCAGAAGGAGGTGGACAACCGGCCTAAGCGGCTGGAAGAAATATCCTCCTCTATATTTATCAATAGCAGCCCTGAGGTGGTTATACCACCACAACAATTAAGACACTGACTCACAATTGACAACAAATCATCAAATGCACACATCACAAGTACCTGAAAAAACTCGACTTTTTAGTCAGCAATCAATTACTCAGCCTACAGTATTGCCAATCACACAACTGCTGCGGCTGCACCATATCAAGCCAATTTTGAATATAGCTGGATTTGGATGTAGGTTGACAAATGGCCACTGCATGTTGTTGGGAGTAAGAATGGCCATTGCATATATCATAGCCTCTAGCCAGCAAGCATATTATTCCACTTGTAATAAAAATTTCAATCAGGATACCATTTGCCTCGTGGTTTTTTTGTCCGTTTGATTTATGGTCGTTGCAAAGAGCTCTCATTATTCATTATCCGTATTGTTTATAAACAATAGCAACCACAATTGTTTGTATGCACGTAATCATATATTAAAGTATCACTTTTAATTTTAATATTCATCATGGATTACAATACTACCTCTTTTCCAGCAGTAAAAAGAACAAAAACTGACCCCTCTCCTCTTGGAGGCAGTGCATCATCATCATCATCACAATCAACGAACACTATAAATTTGTAAACAACAGTCAAGTTAATATCAATATATATATATATAATAAAGGCAGTATTTCAAGTGCCAGCAAATGAGTCTATAAGAGTACCACTCCGAGACAAGTTGGTTGGTACAGTTGTCAACAACCGTCTCAATCAACAACTCTAGTTGACCAACATTGAATTCCCCAAAAAACATACAATCACCCTCCAACTAATAATAAAAACTATTAATAATTCAACAATTGATATACAATTGACCTGTGTGGTATACTTGGTAAGTTATTGCAACAACATTAACCTTGTCATTGTCTAAAACCTATTTCCAACTTGCTCATATTTCCAACTTGCTCATAACATATAGTATTACCTGTGCATTTGCCATATAGCAAATAATAATAATGACGATTCGAGCAGCCTTACCGCCGCGGCAAAATAATACCCCACACGAGATTGCAATAATTTTTCACACTAAAAATTAGATGCGTCGCAATAAACATCTACAACAACATATCCACCCAACAATAATACCATTAACCATATGGATGCAGCATACTATCGCCCTACGGTATTCCTCCTTAAATTAGATTAAATAGAATCGACAATGGAGAATGGAGAGTAGTGATAAGGTTCAAAGAAGAGGAAGTTTGGGAATACTACATAGAATGGGTGCCAGAATTGTTTTTGAGAATTACATTGTGCTCTCTGCATGTCCATTAGTACCTCTCAGAACCTAGAAAGCTGCCTTACTTCATCTCTAGCCACAAAATGGTAGCCACCTAACTCTATTCTAGCCCAAGTGGGCAAGTAAAGTACCCGGTACCCGCCCTTTCATCTATCTTTGGGAGTCTATCAGTGAAAAATCCCAGGGGAGAAACTGTGTAAAAGATACCGTCCAGGCATTCGCTAATTCGAAGAGTAGAAATAAAATTGAAGTGTGAGCATGAGCATGAGCATGGCCAATCATCTCTCCCCACCCCAGCCACAAAAGGAAGAGGATACAGAGGGGGCAGGCTTAGCCCAGGTGACTTTTCGTGTTAAATGTGGAAAAATTGGACATGGGGAGACGCTTTTTCTCTCTCCAAACGACAATGCAGGGCGGGTAAGACTTACATTTCTTCTGCGTATTGAATTTTTCATTCATTTTCACGTTTAATTTACATTGGTTTCTTCTTCTGAGATTAGATCCCGCTTTTCACAACTGCCAAATCACACCCATGGTTTACCACGCATGCTCCCATATCCATACCCCTACCTACCACGACATCTGACACTGCTGCATTCTATTGCTATCGTTATGCCATCTACCGTGCAGGAGTCTTTCACAGGTGGGAAAACTTGTCAGATAGAGAGAATACAGTTAAATTGCAAGATTTTCAGGACAATCAGGTCGAATTGAGTTTTCACCGTGTTCCAGTGCGATTATTACATGCAGGAGAATTATACACAGTAAATGATGCTTTGGGAGCCACTATTGGCTCTCCTGATATCGATCACATCAAAACGAGGCAAAAATATTCTTCTGTCAGTTCTTTGGCAAGAAAGAATAGTTCCAACAGTGCCGCCAGTCTCTACGGGCTTAATAGCAGCCGTCCCACTTCAAGTAATGTTGGTGATTCTACTGGAGCGAAAAAGAAAGTAGGTTTTTTACCACAACCAGTACTAAATCGCAACCATGATGCATCACTCCCGAAACAAGCAGTGCATCTTAGTTCAAGTGACGGTCTAATTGTGGTCAGTGCGTTTCTGCCTGTCCATTTAACTCGATCTGACAATGGAGAATGGTCTGCTGACTGGGACTATGAGGCTTTACTGTCCATGCAAACCCATTTGAGGGTGACAAGAGTAGGCACTGTGAAGTGGCGGGGATGGCACGGCAATGTTGGCGGTGGAGAAAGTTCTGAAAGTGGTGTGCCTGCAGATGAACGGCACAAAGTTGAGGCAGCTTTAGGGCCATTCAACTGTGTTCCCGTTTGGGTGCCCACTAATCTTTTTGGGGAAATGTGAGTCTCCATTACTTTTTGGGCTCTCCTCTTATTTTTGTGCTCTTCTACTTCTACTAATTCTCTCTCTTGGCTGTAAAGGTACAATGGATTCTGCAAAGGAGTGCTTTGGCCCATTCTACACAATGTTGCATCAGTGTACTCTAGTCCCACTGGTGTTTCATCAGGGAATCATGATGCCCAGAAACAGATTGAGCCATATGACTCACAATTCGCAGAATATAGCATGGACGATGTATCTCAAGGTCCTATTCACGGAGATGGAGGCAGGGAAGGAGAGCTTTGGTCTGCGTTTACCGCTGTGAATAGGTACTTCACAGATGTTATTATTCAATGCTTCAATGAGGGTGATTTAATCTGGATCCATGGTTTTCACCTCATGATATTACCTTCATTTTTAACAAGACGCGTGTCAATGGCCAAAATTGGGATCTTCTTTCACACACCATTTCCTAGTTCAGAAATATTTCGCACTCTATGGTGCAGAGAAGACTTACTTCGTGGCATGCTCAATGCCGACCAAGTAGGTTTTCATCTTTTTGAATACGCCAGACACTTTTTAACTTGTTGCCGACGTCTACTTGGGTTGAACTATGGGATGTTTTCTGACTCATACGGGGGACATAACCTGGCAATTGATACAAATGGACGGCATGTTTCTGTCACAAGTATACATGCTGGTGTCGAACCACCTGTGTTGCATCAAGTGTTAAGTCACCAAAGTACAATTGAGAGAGTTACCTCAATTCGGAGTCAATTCCAAGGGAAAGTGATTTTTGCAGCGATTGATAGGATGGAATCTCTGAAGGGAATTCCATTAAAGCTGATTGCTCTTGAGAGGTTTTTACAGAGATGCCCTGAATGGGCAGGAAAAATTGTAGTTGTTCAGGTAGGTATATCAGCGTTTGAGCGTGGCGATGATTACACCAAGACAAGAAATGAAGTCCTCTCCATGGTAGCCAACATTAATGACAGATGGCCGAAAACTGTTCAATTTCAAGAATGCGCTGAGTCTGAAATGCGCTTGCAGCAAAGAATGGCACTTCTTAAAGCAGCAGATGTTGTCATGGTAACAACAATTCGCGATGGGCTGAACCTAATCCCTCTTGTAAGTATACAGTTTCTTATAATCTTCGATACTTTTTTCTGACCTTTGCCTGTTTTGCATTGTTAGGAGTTCACAATCGCTCATCTAGATGCCCTGAAAGAACAGGGCAGTGGGGGGCGTAAGAGAGGGTTATGTATATTATCAGAATTCTCAAGCTGTACTCGGGTCATGCGCGGCGCGCTTCATGTCAACCCTTGGAAAATTTCGGAAATTGCGACAGCATTTTATCAAGCTTTAACTATGTCAGAGGATGAGCGCATGCGCCGTGTCAGCATTGCATCTGAATTTGTTACTAGGGTGACTACTCAGAGATGGGCTTTGGCTGTTATGCTAGATTTAAAAGGTGTCCAGAAGAATGAGGATGCAGGACGATATGCAGGTGCGGGCCTCGGCCTAGGATTTAGACTGTTGGGGATGGATAGCGGATTTAACTCGCTCGATGCCAACACAGTTGCAAGGGCTTACAGAAATGCTAAATCAAGACTTATTCTTTTGGACTATGGAGGAACCATTCTCGCTAATGACAATGTAAGTTTGTTTCTCTTTAGAGAGATTTTTTAAATCTTGATGTGACTCATTATTTTATTTTATTTTTCCAGTTGGATGGACTGCAACGGTTCCAGTTTGTCAAAAAATCACGCCCACCATCTGTACCGAAAGATCGCTTGATTTCAACACTGAAAGAATTGTGCTCAGATACGCGGAATTTTGTTTTTGTGGTGAGTGGCAAGGAGAGACATTCTTTGACAAAAACTCTTTGTCATATTCCAAACTTGGGACTGGCTGCAGAGCATGGTATGTTTGTATCTTGGCCAACAGGTAAAGTTGGAGGGAAGCGCCGGTGGGAGACGCTTGTGCCGAATCAAGATCGATCATGGAGGTCTATTGCCATTACAATCATGGAAGTCTATACATCACGGACCCATGGTAGCTATATTGAAGAAACAGAAATGAAGGTATTGTGGCAGTACCGGGATGCGGATCCTGAATTTGGTTACCTTCAATCAAGAGAGTTAGAAGATCATTTATCTAATGTTTTGCGAGGTTTTGCAGTAGATATTTTACATGGGGGTGTGGAGGAGGGGGGTTATGTGGAAGTCAGACCAAAGGGTGTAAATAAAGGGGTTGTATCAATGCACATAATAAAAAACCTAGGGAAGATAACCGATAAGAAAAAGCTAGAATTTGCTTTGGTAATTGGAGACGATCATTGTGATGAGCCGATGCTGTCGGTTATAAGGCAGATTGGTCGCAGGGCATCTGAGGCACGCTTTGGGAAGAGAGATGATCAACCCCTTGCTCCTTTGCCTGCTACAATTGCGCAGGTGGATGTTTCGTCGTGTGATGATTACATATCACCTCACTTAAAATGCTTCACCTCGACAGTTGGTAAAAAACCTAGTGCTGCTGCAAATTACGTTAATGATGTAGATGATGTGCATGAATTGCTGGAGAGTCTTGTCAAAGTAACCACGAGGGAAACGGTTCATAGTGGGTTTTACTCGGTTGTTGACTTAAAGAGCTTGGGCGATGATACTCTAACCGCAGGTACGCTTAAGCCAGTTCTTAGTATGGGAGAACTCCATAGTATACAGGGTGCACTCAATAACCAACCCCAGTCTAGAGTAAGCACGAACTTGCATGAATTCCTCGGGACAATAGATCAGAATGATGAAGAGGAAGACATATTTTTTTGATCTGGCAACTGTGTCACTTCCTCACAATTGTTTTAATTTTCGTACAGGATTGCATCTCTCAGAGATCAATTTAGCCCATAAGGTTTGTTCCTCATACCCAGTTAGCAAGTACCTCTTCTCATCAGCTTTAGAGTAATTATTTCCAGGAATATCTACACATCTACACTAATATCTAGTTGTCTTTGAGGGTTATCATCTTCAACCTCACTAACCTCGTTAACAATCTCATCACCGATGCCTGGCTCCAGTTTCGAGATGTTTTGTTGATGGCCACTTCTATCTGTCCAGCCTTTCAATCTCTTATCAGCCCTAAGTATACAAGGAAGAACCTATTTTATGTTTGTAAAAAAAAATATCATGGCAAAAGGAAGTGAGGCTGAGGTTGTTTTTTACCACCATTGTTACCTTGTTGAATTTGCCTGCACCCTGACAGAGTTGAGGCGAAGGGGTAGCCCCCCCCCCCCGTCCCAAAAGACTCAATACTTTGCGCCTGTGATGTATGTTTTAATGTCTGGCAAGACTAAGATGATGATGTACTTCCAAGCCTTGCACTTCCTGCTCACTGTAACGATTTCAAGATCAATTCAAGACGTATCTTGTGTGACAATGAAGAGGCACTAGTAACTCAAATACTGAGATTGGAGAGGATAGAGTGGTTCTTTGTATGGAGGTACTGATCTTAATACTTGTCTCTTACATCTCAAGCAAGCCTTGGTGTCATAAGTATAAGAAGATGGGTATCCCCATTGTTTAGTCGTTAGGGTTAGGGTTAAACACGTGTTATAACAACAAAGGCTCCACAAGATAAAAGATGACTCTTTAAAGGAAGTGCGTAGCTTAGATACATCGGAGAATGGTGGCTTGACTCTGCTTGACTAGATTAGAAGCTAGATTAGCCGGCAAACAAGGGGACCTAGTAGTTCTGCCCAAGCGCAGACGAACGGGAAACCCCTCCACCAACATGCCTACGCCTTATTGGCCCCCGTCGAGGGGAATTTATTGATATATTTTAAGCCTATATAATCCACCATACCATGACTTTTCACCGCTGGTCCACATTTTCGATGCCTATCATGCATACCAACAATTAATTCATTTTTTCTGTACCAACTCCTTACCTCTGTTGGTGTTACCTCCACCCGGACGTTAACAATACAATAGAGAGGGAATAATAATGCCATCAAGGCTATTGGTCCGATAATCCTGCGTTGGCAGGTGCAGTTTACCCTGTGCTCTGTGGTTCGAGTAAAGAAGAAGAAGAAGTTCCATCGGATCTGTATCCATCATATTCTTGACCTTCTTCATGATCTTTTTATGTTCTACCTCCAACTACTAGAAAGAATCGACACCTTCTCCTGACAGAGGACTTTGAACAACTAGGCCAAGCGCCCTCCTCGTACAGAGAATACTGGGTAGCAGAAATGGAGACTGCAATCGAGTCTTCCGCGAAAACAAAATGCCAAACGACGATAGATCACAATGGCAAGTTAATAACTTTGTTTACACACTCTGAACCACCAGTGATCGATACGGAGGGTAGTATTAGATATCGAAGACGACGTAAGAAGTAGACAGTGCTGAGATTGTGACTATTGTCCAAGTTCCGATACCGCCTGGTAGATTGAAGGTAACAAAAGAATGTTAAGGGCCTCGCTTGCTCTTGCTCCCATGGAAAAGAAATACTAAAGTTATGTATGCCTATAGATAGGTTTAAACTTATTAAAAGATATTAGATAAAGAAGAAGAAGAATCAAACTGAAATGACTCTTTTTATTTAAGGTTACTACATCGATACTCTCACATGTCTTTGGACAGTCACCGTCATCATCGCCGCCCCACCATCATACTTGCAAATACACCTGCCACCATTTGTATTACTGTTATCGACGCTGTCCAAGATGAAGACACCATGGCCAGGCACTTTCACTTTCAATCATCTTCCTACCAAACTGTCAGTCCAAGCTTTATCAAAATCGCGTGATATACATTCAAATGAGTTATCATGTATATCACTCCCGTTGTCATCAAGCCACCTCAATGCAGCCATCTCAGAATCTTCTATACAGTTGTCTTCTTGCCACTTTCTCTGGGTAACCCAATCGCCTTCCCTGAACACTGAATGAACTCCCTCAATCAATGTACGCGTACTCCTAATAACTTTAGTAAGTAACTTTGTAAGAACCGGCCGAGATCTTTCCAAAGCATCCTTTGACTTTGACATCATGTCGTCTAAATGCAGGTATGCGACCAACCACTATGATTCTCTCAACAAACAAGTTCCATTGTTGTCATACCAAAGTTGGACCGCCACTTCTGGATTGTTTTCAAAGTCAACATCATTGTAATAATCTTTTCCTGGTACCTCCCACACTTTAGTCTTCTCAAAGGAACAAGACATGTCTTCTCGCTTCTGCTTTTCTCGAGCTCTATCCTTCTCCTTTTCTTTATCAGCCTTTTGTTGGCTTTGATTCATTCTCCTGGCTTTTTCTAATGCAGCTTTACGTGCCTTCTTTACCTTCCGTATCTCTTCAGGCGATTTGCCATCATAGGAGCTTGCATGCTTACCGCGACGAGACTTCTTGCCTATACCCCCTCCAATCATCAAAGCATTAACTCCTATACCATAGAATGAGAGAAAAAGGGCAAAGAGATCAATACACAAACTAAGCAACAAAGATACACGAATAGGTGGACTCACCTATATCACAATAGTTGGAACATTCAGTGTTATTGCAGCATCTCTTGTTACTGCAATGTGAATGTTGTGCAAAAGCACCTGATATGGATAGATCAACATTGGTAGATTTAGGAATTGTTTGTACATCTTGGGTGGGATGATCAGAGGATACTTGTTGATCATTATCGGAGCTAAGTGCTTGTACATCTTGGGTGTGGGAAGCACTCTTCTCCTCTGCTGCTATTTCTTCAGAAGTAGAGTCATCAGTACCACCACCATTGATTGATATCCTTATCACATCGGTGTTGGTAGGATAGTTTATTTTTGACGATACTTCTTCGCCATCACTACTATCGTATCACAAGAAGAAGAACTCGTACAGGACGGATTATTCTCCTCATCATAGAAGAGTGGCGAGGGATATGGACCAAATGGAATGTCATCTATAGATATAGAATCTTGTGCTTCTTGATTGGGGGTGGCCTTCTCCTCTTCGTCACACGAAGAACTCGTAGGCTCGTCATCATTGGCATCAGTTTGTGTTACTTCTTGTACATTGCTGTGATGCTGACTTGTGCTTGAGATAGACTTTCTGCTGATATGATTGAGTCGGTTAGATGAAAGTATCCTTTCAAAATAGTTTGCACATACATACATAAACTCACCTCCGAGTTGTTGCCATGATGACAACCATCGCTGGTAGAACAATAAAAGTAAATCATAAGAATGGCATACTCCACTAAACTATTGCTGTCTTCTATGTCTACATCATTCTTGTGTGTTGTAACGGCATTTGCTTTGACATTCCCGGGATTTATCTTTGCCAAAATAAGAAAGATAATTACTCTCTTCATCCAATTAAGGTGATATGATCTGCCAATATCTACACAATCTTATATCGCGATAAAATGTAGATGTAGATGCTACGGATGATTCTTGATATATCCATGTGCCAAAAATGTGGACTTGGTATGATTTTTGAACATATGATATGTTCACTTTTTCCGCGTAGAAATATAGGCCATTTCCATTGTGATATGATACACTTGTATGCAGTGTCAAACATTAGATACCATCGGTATATGATATCTAAACATATGCCTCGCATCCTAATGTATATACATCGATTGCAATGACATCTGGTGCAGCCGATTTTGAAGAGGAGAGACTGCCACTTCTGATTGGTTTTCCAAATAGGTATGTAGCTTCTTGTTTGATAAATGCTATCAGTTTTCACTTGGAAACTCATTTTGGATCCACCCTTGGTTGAACTGTCTAGTATGTCTACGTCTGTTTGTATTTTTCACTGCATGGTATCCGGTATCTTTTGGTATCCACATGATAGATAGGTGGCGTGGCCGAGTGGCCGGCTGATCGATGGGAGAGGCTTATTTTGATGATATTGGCAATGTGATGATATCGGTATATATACCTATGATGTCATGCCATGATATTTGTCATGCCCATGATATTGGCATTATGTGATGTCATGTCAGCACATCACATCATCGCAATGATAATCCACCATGATAGCTTAGTAGCGCCATGATATCGGTATAATATGTGATGTCATGCCATGATAACAGTAACAGCAATGTGATGTCACGCCATGACGGCAAGATGATGATAACGACAATAATATATATTATTTCTTCAGTACTATTGCATATTCTAACGCACTTTCCAGAAGTGTGTTGTCACCATCACAAATGTTATTGCAAGATATCATACAAATAATGTGCACATCGATTATAGTAGTAATTAAATATTATATGGATTGTATAATAAAATACATGCCTTATGTCAATATAGGTATCGTGAATGGAGTGCTTACATCAATAGATCAGCTTTTAGAATTGATGATACGAACATCTATGCATCAAATACACAACAAATTGGAACATAAATATGCCATTACGAAATACTCGTCATGAAAGAAGCAATAATGATAATGTATGTAACAACATATGTTGGCAGCAATACAGAGTATTAGTATACTTAGGCCAGATAGTATTGCATAATGATGCATTAGATATAAATTAATTCGGTAGTAATTTGCAGTGGATTAGATGACGTGATGCTTATTGATGTTACAAAGAGAGTGTGCAGGGGGGGGGGCAATTGATTTAATGCAACAAGATATTAACGTAATTAA
>Ga0214479_100979_pt1 | contig 13524 bp, 9 predicted proteins | sample M1_20Mar14CPVII9_5_FD_165054 | JGI IMG/M metagenome (GOLD analysis project Ga0214479, IMG submission 165054) | Marine eukaryotic communities from Monterey Bay, California, United States - M1_20Mar14CPVII9sort6BwellE14 | ecosystem: Environmental > Aquatic > Marine > Unclassified | place: USA...
TAGGGCCCTCCACCATACTTTTACAGCCCCATGTTGGCAGGTTTCATTCCTCAGATCACAAATTTCTACTGCAAACATCTAGCCAACGTTTGGCCATCAAGTGGTGGTATGCCATCATGTAGGTGCTACAATAGTGGTTGATTGGCATTGTATGGATGCATAACAGTGTGATGAACACTCTCAGCATGATTGTAGGGCCCTCCACCATACTTTTACAGCCCCATATTGGCAGGTTTCATGCCTCAGATCAGGAAAAATCTCAATTTTCTGCCAACTCTCAGGCAAGTTTGGCCGTCAAGTGGTGGTATGCCATCATGTAGGTGCTACAATAGTGGTTGATTGGCATTGTATGGATGCATAACAGTGTGATGAACACTCTCAGCATGATTGTAGGGCCCTCCACCATACTTTTATAGCCCCATGTTGGCAGGTTTCATGCCTCAGATCAGGAAAAATCTCAATTTTCTGCCAACTCTCAGGCAAGTTTGGTCATCAAGTGGTGGTATGCCATCATGTAGGTGCTACAATAGTGGTTGATTGGCATTGTATGGATGCATAACAGTGTGATGAACACTCTCAGCATGATTGTAGGGCCCTCCACCATACTTTTTTAGCCCCATATTGGCAGGTTTCATGCCTCAGATAACAAATTTCTACTGCAAACATCTTGCCAACGTTTGGCCATCAAGTGGTGGTATGCCATCATGTAGGTGCTCCAATAGTGGTTGATTGGCATTGTATGGATGCATAACAGTGTGATGAACACTCTCAGCATGATTGTAGGGCCCTCCACCATACTTTTACAGCCCCATGTTGGCAGGTTTCATGCCTCAGTTCACAAATTTCTACTGCAAACATCTAGCCAACGTTTGGCCATCAAGTGGTGGTATGCCATCATGTAGGTGCTACAATAGTGGTTGATTGGCATTGTATGAACACTCTCAGCATGATTGTAGGACCCTTCACTATACTTTTACAGCCCCATGTTGGCAGGTTTCATGCCTCAGATCAGGAAAAATCTCAATTTTCTGCCAACTCTCAGGCAAGTTTGGCCATCAAGTGGTGGTATGCCATCATGTAGGTGCTCCAATAGTGGTTGATTGGCATTGTATGGATGCATAACAGTTGATGAACCCACTCAGCATGATTGTAGGACCCTCCATCATACTTTTACAGCACCATGTTGGCACTTTTACTCTCAATTTGAAACTTATTGTTGGAACTTCCAGATAGAATAAGATTCACTCAAGAAATTCCAATATTTAATTCATATGTATGGCGCTATAGGCGTAGTAATATATCTAGTAATATATCTGGTAGGTGAGTGGTTTATATCATGATGATCGGTATATGTTATATGTTTGTATTAGTAGCAATGCTGTTTTTGCATTGGCAATAGAAGAGATATGGAGAAGGCTATGTAAAGTCTATATCTTTTCTTTTAAGTTTTATTGGTAGATATGCTAATGTATTAACACTCTTATATTATCTTCGTATTTCAACTGCTACTCTGCGAACAAATTTCAATATCGGCAAAATAGATTAATAGTTATTTGTACCATACACGCATCACAATAAAAATGGTATCAAGTTCGAGGAAGAAAAACAAAGGAAAAGAGAGAAAGGCCAAGAAGATCAAGGAAGAGAGGGACATAGCTCATATAATGTGGTGGGGAATGGCAACTGGTGATTCGAAATTTGCTGGACAGACTACTCATATTACGTGTGATCATGGGTGTAGTGAACTGCCAAACTATTTAGATCATCCTGTTTGCAGGTTTATGAATGATTTAATTGTCGACTGGAATCGTAAGTCGGATGGTTCTGCTCTACAGAAAATCACATCTTTGTTCAAAACACACACTGAAATTTGGAATGATGATAGAAACAAGAAAATGGTAATGAACATTATGACAAGAATGGGAACGAATAGTATTCTATCAGGTGCAAATCTCAGTCGTTCGTTAACTATTGCTACATTAATTACTTTACTTGAAAATTATGACGGTAATGGTTGTTTGAATAAGACCATCAATAGCCGAGGTGTAGCAACAAAGTTAAGAGATCATGATGTAAGGTCAAGTAGTGTTAGACGTGATGCTTTGAAGTTCTATTCGAAAAGGATATCTTGTTCATGTCTAAAGGAAATGTATCAGGAGGCTAGGAGAACTCTTCCAAAGACGGGCATATGCTTCGGTTGTCAAAAGGAGAAGGAACGAGTGGCACTATCTGTGTGTAGTAGATGTATGATTGAGCAGTATTGTTCAAGAGATTGTCAAGTTGCCAACTGGCCTGTTCATAAGAGGGATTGTGGCATATGCGTCAAATTCTCATGGATGACAGACGAAAAGGTATCATACTAGATAGGATGCTCGTGGCAAAGATTCATATTCATAAAAGTAAAAGGTTATATATGATTGATATATAGATATATGTTTTATCAGTCTGATCATAAGACTACTGCTTCATTCAGTCTTTTTAATCAGTCGTCATTCAACATCCACTTTTATCAATCACGCTATCATTATTACAAGAAACCACTTGCATTTGGGCTTATAAATGATACATAATATCTTTTACATGCTGCAATCATCTCCTCTTCGGGGCATTTTGATTCTATACAGGAAGATCGATTACATACTTTATTCATCCACTTTGATAAACAATGAAAGTTGTTGGCCAGTAATATATCATCATGAAAATTAATACCACGAAAGTAGGGTAATGTAACATAGAATCGTTGTATCCATGGAGCTGATATACATTCAGCATAGGAGAAGTCGGTACCAAGTAAATAATCTCCCGTTGTTCTTTGTTTCAATATCCTTTCAATGGTTTCTAGACTTTGTATCCAAGTAGCAACGCATCTATCCACTTCTTGTTGTGATGTCGCTGTAAGTATACTATAATATCTATCAGTAATACTTCCCCACTCATCCAAGAATGTGTCAATCAACTCTTCATCCTCTGTATTATTTGGATACAATCCATCACCTTTTCTATCTACTCCCTCGATATGTTTTGATACATATTTTGTCACGACATCACTTTCTATAACTAACTTATCTCTATGCTCTAATAATGGTACTAATCCTGACCCGTACGATCTACCCGATGCAAGTTGATACTTCTCCAAGAAATCAGCAGGTTTGTCACTCAAATCTATCAACTTGTGATCGAATTTTACATTCTTTTCCAGAAGAGCTATCCATGGCCGCTGAGCGAATGGTCAGACTCCGGAGTTCCATAGAACGATATTAGCAGTATTAGAGAGCCCTCTTGCGGATGACAAGAGTATGGAAACGATGAGGAGGAGTATAATAGTAGCTATCATTGCAATGGCAAAGAGGAGATTGGAGGAGATAGTGATTTTGATTTGGAATTTTTGGTATCCAAGCGAGCCGGATTTGCATATATACATTATCTGCACGAACGAATCTAAGTGAATGAGGAGATATGTATGACGATTGGTATCAAGAAGAAGATACAGCAGTATAGTATGTAGCCCTAAAGGCATTTTGATCATGGGATACAAGATGGCTGTACATGACTAAGTATTCTATGCAAGTCTCTAAAATCTATCTCTAGTTTTATCTTTTCAATACCCTTCGTAGTATATGCCCAGTCTGTTTCATATTAGGTATACTCAATGGATATACCTCACCTAAACTCTTTACATATTCAAAACAACTACCACTACCAAAACTCTCTTCATTCATTATATCATCCTTCTCAACATGATACGGTGGACCATTCGGTCTTTGCCATTCATTCTCCTTGTATTTAACTTCTATATAAACAGTGCCGTTTGGTTTTATATATTCAGATAATCGTTTGCAGTATGCAGATCTCATGTCTAATGATAATGCACCAAATGAATCTTTATCGTATATGGCATCGAATGAGTTTAATAATTCTGAACGTTTTGTTAAGATATCGCCTTCGTATAAGGTCACTTTACCACTGGTATGTTTCCATTGCTTCTCTTCCTTGCTGCTACAATCATTAGTGTCTACTACTGACCAATCACTAGCATCACCAAATTGAAGTCGCACAACCTCCAATGCCTCGGGTACTATATCAATTGCAGTAACTTCATGTCCTTGACTGTATGCGTAGTGAATGAATGGATCATCACCTGCCAATGGACATAATATACGTAATGGCTGTGCACTCGTCTCTTCTTTTTGTTGATCGCCTTTGTCGTTAGTAGTTGTAGTGTGATGCTGTTTTATATAATCAAGTGCAATCTTCTTTGCATTTATATCATCAACTTTCCATCGAGGTGATCCACCTGAGAGTATATCTGCCCAAGTATCTGACCATGCCATATTAATCGATGTGTGTTGATAATACCGTCGATTAGAATTGTTTACTCTGATATTAATATTAGTCGAGAAAGACAATACGTACTGTTGCTGTATGAGTATAGAACAAAGAGACTAATTTTGATGGCAACGATATGATCAAGAATCATTTAAATGGAGCACCTACTTGCTGCTATGTATTTTGTAGAGACCACACGATGATAATAAGGATACTCCTCTACTATCCATCAATCGTACTCATCTCTCATTTATTTTTTGCAATCCACTTCCCTCTTTTCAACCTGCCGATCTCAAGGGGGGCATCAAACTGAAAAAAATTGTTTTCGGCCAAAATTGAGTGTACAAGAAATTCGACTCCTTTTGTTAGTGTTTGTTAGTACGTTGAGTTGTCAACGCAGTAAAGTAAGAGTCTATGAGGATGCGTGTTAAGGTAAGAATAAAAAAAGAGTGAGTTTGTATTGATTGACGGCTCCTACACTATTACTCTCTTGATAGACGCTCTAATATCCTAGCCCCGCTACCGCATTAATAACAATATCATATATAATCACAATGAGAATAGTATCATCAATAGCCCTAGCAGCACTAGCTTCTACCTCCCCCCCAACATCAACCTCGGCAGTTAAACTTTCCAAACAAAATGCAAACCGCAACAAAAAGAAGACAACTACTATATTTCATAAAAATAATGTTGACATGAACAAAGGCACATCCGCACAACGTACCATACTTAATAAAGTATCAACTGCTCGTACCCAACGTCGTGAGGCTCGTGCTACTACTGTCGGTGGAGAATCTCAGTATCATCGTAGAGGTGCTGCCACAAATGGAAGTGGAGTGATGAGTAACATGGAGAAGAAGACAAATGTTAATCATGTTGATATTATGGATAGAGCATTAGAACGTCGTACGGTATTCAAGGAGAAGAAGTTGAAGAAGGATGCTACTTCTGAGGAGTCCACTGGGGAGGCCGCGGAGGCGAACAAATTCGATAAGTATCAATCTCCAAATGAAGAGGATACCAACGAGCCTGTTGTACCAGATATCAAACAAAAGAAGCGTAGACAAACTACGACAGATGAGGAACGTGTACAGCGTCGTAAGGCACGTCAGGAACGTCGTGCTGCTCGTAAGGCTGCTGGTGGTGCTTCACAGCCACAATCTCCTAGATACCCTGAAGAAAAAGAAGATAAGACGAAAAGTGAGACCCCTGAAGAAGACGAGGAGGCAGCACCAATTGCCGATAAGCGTCAACGTCGTACTACTACAGCTAATAAGGAACGTTTACCTAATCCCCGTCCTGGGAAACGTCCTATCAAATCATCATCCGAGGCAAACCGTTCCTTGGCCGATAAGCATAAAGAGCGTGAATTACGTCAACCACACTCACGTACTAAAATGGGAGTTGAAGTAAATGCCGATGGTACCACTGTACTAGATGAAGAAGATATTGAAGAGGAACAAGAGAAGCTCCGAGGCGGTGGTGGACCCACAGTCGAAATTAACAACGTCGAACAAGACAACTACACAACACGTAATCTCAAAAAGTCCAAAAAGTCATCATACAGTTATTCATCTAAGTCCAATTCGTATGATTGGGATGAATATGATTGCATTGTCCGGTTAACTAACCTATCAAAAGAACAATGGTTTAGTGATATCTTTTGGATGGTACATAGTGACAAAGTCGAGTTACCATTATGGAGTTATGGCTTTCCAGTATTTGATGACTTGGCTATCTTAGCTACGAATGGTGATCCATATGAATTGATCGATTATTATACATGGAATGATGATGGTGTGTTAGAAGTTGATGCTGTCCGTGGCCCATTGGAGAATGGTGATAGTTTATTATTTGGTATACCCAAATCTGGCTCGTATGATTTGTTTACCATGGCAACAAGCTTTATCTTTAGTAATGATGGATTTGTTAGTATTGATGCTGGTGATATTGATGATGATGCTACCTGGTTCTTATGGGGATTAGATGCAGGTGTTGAGGCGAATACACAGTTATGTTGGACTGTTCAGGCATCATTCTTGGACTTCCCACCCAACTCGGAATGTTATTATATTGATGAGGATATTGCCGATGAGAATGACAACTCATTTCCCGGTGAGGGGTTCGTATATGTCCATTCTGGTATACATGATTTAGATGATAAGCGTGACCTACAAGACTTCTTAGCATTCACATGTGATGATAGGGATGCTGATAGTTTCGTGGAATACTTCTCAAGTTTAGGATTTGATGATGACTTCTTATTGTATGATGATGATCGAGGTCAGAATGATAAAGATGATCAAGATTTCTTAGACTTTGTGGAAGATAATGATGATCAGTATGGTAATTACATTATATTCCAGATTGCTCTTGATGCTGGAGACTTTGATGAGTTTTGCGAGTAAGTGAACACATCTTATGTAGTGTTTTTTGTGTATATTCTTGTTGAGGTTGCTAACCATATACTCATTGACCAACATCGCCCTACCACAGTGAGCTGGATGACATTAATGACTTCCTATTCAATGCCTTTGAGACTCTTGAACCTCAAGTCTTTGACTTCCGTACCCCAATGATGAAAGTGGACATGAAGTGTTAACGGATATGTCCTCCAAGATCAAGCCAAAGTTGTTGTCTCTCTGTTGTTTGATAAACCATCCAGATATGAGACTGTTTATGTATCGAGCCTTCATGTGTTAAACACTATTGTGTATCAAGTGTCTGACTAGAGAATGGCGATAGATGTTGTATTGCCTTAAAAGAATAGAAAGTTGTACCTAATATGACAGATTTATGTTTAGATTCTAGCTCGTTGCTCGTTCATCTCTCCATTGGTGAGCTCTCCTTACATCCACAGATAGTTACTCTACATACCAGGCAAGACCATCTAGGTTACATAACAATAACATACTTATGATTTAGTTAGAAAGAAAACACCACACTTTACTCAGTCTCGTCTATCCAATTAATACTGTAGCAGACAACAACACAAGAGCAAGAGATACCCCGGTGGCTAGAACATGACAAGAAGAATCATCGTCGTCATCTATATCATCGGTGGGCAAGGTCTGATCCTTTGCTTCCTTGACAGTGACAGTAGGTTGACCGGTCTTGATACTTGAGATTGACACATTCTTGAGAGATTCAACACCAGCCTCGCTTGCCTTGGTCTGAATGGATGTCGTCAAAGCACCACTTTCTACCTTGACAGAAAAATTGTTTGTGACGGATTGATACAACTCTTCGGAAAGTGAATCTGCCTCGTCGCATTTCAATGAATCACAGGTTTCCTTAAGGATGACCTCAAATTGAATATCAACACCACTCGAGCTAGCCGAGTCGTCCTCCTGAAGCCACCTAAGAAGACGCCTAGCAACAGACAATCCCCCGACGCTGAGGATACGAACAATAGCTCCCTCGGGAAGTAAATCACCAAAGACAGATTCCAAGATGTCAACTACCTCATCCAACTTTGTAATGTCAATGTCAGTCATGTTAAGACCTTCCAATTTGACCTCAACCTCAAAGGCTACCTCAATCTCACCAAATACTAATGCAGTAGGAGAAGGAGATGGTTGATTTGTGGGCTTGGGTGTCGGTTTGGCGGATGGCTGTTTGGTTATAGGCATGGAAGTTGGAACAGAAGTGGGGCTTGAAGTTTGAACAACAACAAACTCGACACTACTCGGCTGAGGTGTTGGAGATACGCTGTACTTCCAATCATCATCATTCTCATTGTGATGGTTGTTGTCATTTACCACAGCATCATCTAACCATAATCCATCACACACAGGCTCGAGGCAGTACTGAGCAGTTTCAGAACTCAAGTTGCTAATCAAATGACAAACCTCGTCAATGTAGAGGTTCATCTCTTCTTCGTGATGGTGTGGCGGGGAAGGAGGTGGTACAACATGCCAGTCGTCATCGCCATATGGCATTGAGAAGTCGTCCTCGAATGAATAACTAAAGCTCATCTCAGGCTCGTAAATTGCCCAATCGTAATCATTCTCAGTGTATGCAAAGCTCATGGAGAGATGCATAAGAGGTGTGGGAGAAGGCGTAGATACGTCTACCACTTCTCCACCGCAATGAATGTAGGCATCTTCCAAAGCCATTCGGTTGCATGATTGGTGATCGTGAGATAGAGTACATGCCCAGTTGCCATTTCCGTCCTCGAGTAATGTTGGTGTCCCACCATCGGGATCAGTTGCAGTTGATCCACGAAGATGGTCGGTCATACAATGCAACAAATCCTTATCAAGAGACTCATCGTGAAACTTAATGTCCATCATGGCACAAGAATGCATCCACTCATCAAGGATTGCATCCTTACTCTCGGGATGGCATAGATCCTCCCAACACTCGGGCATTGTCATGAGCTTGTGAATATCATCGACAGCTTGTTGGTAATGATCGGCATGAACAAACGCCCCAACTTGGAGGCAGTGATCCTTGGCGTGAGTAGCTATTTGATAGATGTCAAACTCATGATCGACTGGTGCAGTACACATGTGTGAAATCTCATGTTGGGCAAGCTGGTGAACATCTGTGTTGATAGTGCTGTGATGGTGATGGTGGTGCATGCCATGAATCACTTCAATCGATCGAGAGAAGACGCATGACATCTCCTCAACTTCTGCACATTGACCAAGCATCCAAGTAGTCTCCTCCTTGATAAAGTCGAGGTATACCGAGTGAGCACCTTCGTCTTCGTGGTTCTTGTTGTCATGTTCACAGCCATTGTCTGCTGGAACACCCCAACAATGTTGTGCACTGAACAACTTGAATAGCTCAGCTGAAGCGAGTGAGGTAGCACCAGGTGGAAGTGTTTCACCAAGTTCAAGACATTGTTCCTCAGCACCAGCCATTAATAATGACACAACAAAGTAGATCTCGGCATCGTTTGGTTCCTCGACACAAGGAGGAGGTTCCATGAGCTGATCGTCATTGTTTGTATGAGTATTATCAAAGGTGTCTTGGAGTCTCCTGCGTACCCGATCAAGACTATCGCCGCCAAAGCCGTCGTCGTTAGAATCTCCAACAAAGAGGAGGTTCATCATTTGATCAAACAAGCAAGGATCGATTGACTCTAGATCAGCACCGGCACACGAAGCAATCTCCTCAATCATGATCTGGATCATGAACTCGGAAGGACCACTGCCATTTGATCCTTCCTCACAGAGTTGAATCCAACACTCTTGAGCACCAAAGAGACTAGCAAAATCGGCAACAGTATCATCAACCTCCTGGTCAGAGATTGCGAGTCCCTTGCTCATGCAGTCATCCTTTGCACCAACAACAATGGAACGGACAAACAACTCGTTGGGAAGCTCGGGTGCTTGGCATTGATCATTATCGCCACTAGCCATTTGTAGGAATCGATGATGCGGTTGACTAGATGACATATCCATTGACATGAGTGAATGGATAGTGCTCTCATACAAGCAGGTATCACGTTTCAAGTCCAACTCGGCACACTGTTCAACGTATGAGATTGCAATGTTCATACCATTCAATCCACCGGCATCGTTATAATGCATCATGTTATCGTCATCATCGTATTGGTGTTGCCAGTCATCATCATCATCGTTACAGCCGCCCTCGTCAATTGGCAAGCAATGGGGAGAAGCAAACACGGCTGTGAGAAAGGGATAGAAAGGGATAGAGAGAGTTGTGAGACGACGGAATGAGTTGAAAAGGACACGTGACATATGATATGAGTACTACAGACAACTTACTAGCAATGTCAGTGGTAGCCTTGTAAATATCATTAGACGTGATTGATACACCCTCGAGGGCACATGCCGATTGTGCCTCAGTCTCATCCAACATCATTGACAGGAAGAAGACAAACTCAGACTCGCTTGGTGTTTCACATGAGTTCTGGAGCTTCCTCTGTAGGCCTCCACCTTGAGTGTAATCATCATCCCAATCCATGTCTGGTGGTTCACTAAAGAGTAATCCAAGGATGTGATCACGAAGACAGACGGGCATGTCTGGTTCTACTCCTGCACATGCCGAAGCTTCCTCAAACATAATCTCAATGAATAGAGGATCCGAGGGAAGACTCTCGTCGTCACACAACTTCTCATTACACTCAACATTGGAAAATAAGGTTGTAAATCCAGCCACGGCACTTTCAAACTCTTGTTCAGGTACTGAACCACATTCTAATCTCACACTATCCATGATATAACGTAAATCTTGTTCACTAACGTCCGGTGTATCACAATCGTTATCTTCCCCTCCAGACTCTACTGGAGCGAGTAGAATTTCTCCATCGTCATCTCCCATTGAGGAAGGAGGACCGTCCATTTCTGAAAAGAATTGGATAGTCTTGCTAACCAAGCAAGAATCCTTGTCCAATTCAGCCTCGGAACATTGGTTCAAGTATTCAAAGTAAATGTTAACTGGATTAAAACCCTCGTCATTATTATTATGATTTGGTTCGTTCGTTGTTAATGAAGGAGAACTAAGCTTTATTAATGGATTGCCAGCCGTCGTTGTGGAGGTTGCCACACCAAGAACTAATGCTTGGATAACCTTCATTGTTTTATAATGAAGAAGAGATACAGCCAATAAGAAAGATCTTATAAAAGATCAATGAGGGAAGCAACGAGGAAATTCCCGCCTTAAAATTTAACCAACTCCCACCAAAAAATAATAATTAGTAAATAAATCGGCCCCCTAGGCAGTGATTCGTTAGGGTGAATATATAATTCGACGCTTTGTAATTTGTACGTATGTTTTTGTTGATATCTACATTGTTGATACTTTTGAAATTGGCTAGCTACAAATCTATTACCTTTCTGATGATCAATACCAAGTGTACTCTGCCGACTGCAAACCAACAAATTGTTTGCTATGTTATTACTACCCAATGTATTATAGAATTGATATGATGTAAACCTTGATATGGCATTGGGACGATTGTTTTGTGTTGCAAGAACAATTACGAATTGTTAGTGAACATTTTTTTACACCCGAGACAATTCTATCATAGAAAGAGATAAGACTTGCCACTGCACTTTATACCCAGTTCGTCATCCTTCTCTTGTTGCGCTGGTGTTATTTTTGTCTGCATTATACACCAATAAGCACTGGTACTATAAATTATGGGGAGAACAACTTCATCAACATGTATCAGTGGTTCTGAGTCATTATCTGGTTGTGGGGCATATGGATCTTCACGATGCTTGAATATGCTGATATCAATTTGTTCTAGTGAAGATGATCCTCGTAGTGGATATAAACCATGTCCTTCAATATTAAAACAACCAGTTAACTTTAATTCCTTGAGCACATCATGTGCATTTATACATTTTAATATTGCACTGATATCATTGTCTGTTAGTTTGTTGGCAATGTCCTCTTCAACATCTCCAAAATCCAATGTATCCCATTGTTGTGATGATACGATAGCTTCACTAATAGGTGATTGTCGGTGCATCAAATCATCATTTTGCCAAGAGGTAGAAGGTGCGCTAAATGATACAGCTAATAGCGCCCTCGATGGTTTAGGTAGATACGCCGATACATCAGCTATGAAACCAATGGGTAAATCACTAATATGGAGAGTATCAGCGGCGGTCCGCCGCTTACGCATATTGGTGCCGCTATTAGACGCCATTCTCTCTAATCCACTAATTGGCCATACGGAAATTGAATGAAACTTTATATTTTGGCTATGAAACGACATAATTCTATTATTTTTGATGAAACGATAGCAGTCTCTATCTGCAATACGCCGTCCAAGCTCTATGTGTTGCTACTCTTTGGTAGTGCTAGTGCTCGTCCTAGAATATCAACTTTTGTTTCATCGGTGACGAGTAGATCAAAATAATCAACATTCATTTCCACCAATGCACCCGTGCTATTCTAATGTTATTTACTGGCACCTATGATGTTTATTATTAACACTGGAATGTATTATTTCGGTTCTTATTATAGCAGAATGTCAGTTTAATCCCCTGCACAACAGAATATATAAAAAGTTATAGTAACTACAGTTGACACTATAGTCAAGCATATCAAAAAACGGTATATATACAACAAACATCGGTAATTGAAGAGTCAAATTGTATGCATAAGTCATTTTTCATTATCAGTGATTCAAACACCGTAAGGCATAAGAGCAATACAGTATAACACACAACAAAATTATGGTATCAACATCGAGGAAGAAAAACAAAGGAAAAGAAAGAAAGGCCAAGAAGGAGGCAGAGGCTGAGAAAGTAGGAGTGCGTAGTTTATGGGTGGGATGGCATGCTTTCTGTCCTTGTGGTCATGGGTATGATGATATATTAATACCAAACAATTTACTATCACTTGAAATAGATCATCCTGTTTCTAGTTTCATGGATCAATTTTTTAATCATGATAGATTGTCTCGTGATGGTTGGTGTAATACCCTCCAAACAGCTCAAGGAGAAACTGTATTGAACAATGAAAAGTACAGGGGAATGGTATCAAGCATTTTGATTAGAATCGGAACGAATATGCTCTTAAATGGGGAGCATCTCGATTGGGTGTCAACTTTAGCCAAAGCAATTGCTGTACTTGAGACTTTTGGTGGCGAGGATATTATTATTGACACAGCATTCTATAACCGAAAGTTACAAACGAAAATGAGGGACCTTCAATCATATGTTGGTAGTGTTCGACGTGATGTTCTGAAATTCTATTCGAAAAGAGTATCTTGCAAATGCTTGGTGGAGATGCATCAGGAGACGAGGAGAACTATCCCGAAGATGGGTATGTGCTATGGTTGCAAGGAAGAGATGGAGCGTGTGTCCTTATCTGTTTGTAGCAGGTGTATGATCATTCAGTACTGTTCAAGGGAGTGTCAAGTTTCCCATTGGCCTCGACATATCAAGGATTGTGATATGCTTACCAGTGCTCATAAACAACTAACAGCAGACGAGAATGTAAAAATGCTTCCGCATGTTAGCTTCAGATTCAGAGAGAAAGATTGTATGAACGTTGATGTGATGCGACAGAGAATTAAACAGAATAGTATGCAGCTGTCAAAGTTTGAGCAACAAGAAGGCTTGTAGGGCGAAGAGGAAAGGAGGAGCGTGATCGGTGTATTTGAAGGAGTAAGACAAAGATAAGATTCATAATTGCTGTCCTCGGACTAATCATTGAAAGGAGAGGACAGGATGGACTCATGCTAAAGCTGTAAAGACAAAT
>Ga0214479_100980_pt1 | contig 13510 bp, 12 predicted proteins | sample M1_20Mar14CPVII9_5_FD_165054 | JGI IMG/M metagenome (GOLD analysis project Ga0214479, IMG submission 165054) | Marine eukaryotic communities from Monterey Bay, California, United States - M1_20Mar14CPVII9sort6BwellE14 | ecosystem: Environmental > Aquatic > Marine > Unclassified | place: USA...
TCCACAAGCAACATCTGATATCCTTCTATCACCATGTTCAGGAAGCAAATGTGCCGGTATCATATGTATATTCCTTCATCAATGGAAAGGACAACCCATCCGATGTATTGAGGAAATATTGGAATTGCATCGTCATAAGGAGGACATCATATGGGGAGCATGTGAACACGATGGCAGGCCACAACTATGGGTGGAAGATACAACAGCAACACAAACTTATGTTGGCATCAACTCGAATAATAGTCCCAATATGAGAACCATTGCATCATACACGCCAACACGTCAATTTGTTCGAACCTCATATGATACGTCACTTATCGTCAATGATAGTATCAACCAACGATCAGATACAGGAAGGAGTATACGCGTCAACGATGGAACGGCAACCGATGTTATTATTATGGATGGTCACGTATTAGTTACGTCCGGGACAGACACGCAGCAGCATAGACATTGTAATAATATTATTATTGGAGGCATGCTGTTACGTCATGAGTACATCCATCCTACCGATATGAAATCAGTCACTAGATTGTTTGACTATGGGGAGAGACCAACTTCAGATGATATTGACATTAGTACCGTTACTAATAGTAACATTGGTGGATATAGATCGATTAGTACCGGACGTGGCACATCATCCGTTAAAGTTGGTTATGACATGGACAATCCCAATTCGGTATCAGTATCCAATGGATGGCATCACGTGACATTGATTAATGATGATAGAATCGGGGAGAGTAGTATGATGGGCGCATCATATAATGGTAATAGTCGGGGCGTATCTAACAATATGTCTACTTTCACATTCGAGGATCCATCAAATCGTAACGGTAATGACGAGGATCAAAGTAACAGTGACAGTAGCGACGAATACATATCGGATGTTAGTATTAACACACATGACATTAGCCGTAGTACACATTTGACACCAACTACTGATAATAACATGGACACTGCTGGCTTTACTATGCCCCACGGACTAAACCATGGCATCGTACATACCCACGGACAATATAATGATACCACGATAGGACATCTTGGATATTACAAGGATCTTAATCAGTATGATCGCACGAGAATCAGAGTCACAATCTATAGTGGTAGTGAGGACCAGGGCCCTATGATATTGATACAAGTAGTTCTTCACTTGAGATTGGTAAGACCTAGAATGACAGGGGAGTGACAACGACAGTGCCATTCTGATCATCCCAACTAGATTGTGGACCCCCGTTTATTGTATTTACCCGTTGAATCGCTATTTTGTTGAGGAATCTGTAAACCTCTTCTTTAGCTAGTAATAGAACCAAGTGATACTGCAAAGTAGAGCCGTATATCAGTCTAGGGATATACAACCGTAGCTATGAATAGCGTCACGCTGCATACTATGTCGGATAACGAACGATAAATCCACTGTCGTTGACAACTGGAGTAGAAACAACTGTGGCCTGAGGCCTGGAAGGCCTTAACAGCCATGCAACTGCAGACTGCAAAATACAAAATTTCGTGATTCGCAGCCATCCACTACATCTGATAAGATGCACTTTGAAGATTTGTTATCATAGATATCACTTTTTTATTATTTGCGGCAGTTTCTTGTGTCAAACACATAATCAAGCTAGTTTTGTTTTGATGTCAGCTGCAGGTCTTTTGAGGTGCTGGCCCAGTATAACTTATTGGGAGTCTTTTGATAGGGTGAATAATTGCTGGGGGCCGGCTACTTACCATCTACTTGATGCAGAGAGCAGATTGCAGTCTAGCCATGGTATCATTTGAGAATGGCAAGTTCATTCTACGTCGACGTGACGATCGACAACAGATGCAAAGTAGAAGACGATCGATATTGAAAAGACGTGTGATTCTAATTGCCTTGGCTGTTACATTCTTCTACTCAGTGCACAAAAGTCTTGAACAGCGCCAGCCAATATCACATAAAGCACTACGTGATGTTAATAATATAGATACACCGCATACGCGAGGTATCAGCAGTGATATAGACGATGACGATGACCGAGTGAAATCATCACATCCACATTATAATGAACAATCTCCAAAAGAGGACATGCCTATTATTGAAGAAGTGGAGAGTAGTTGCAATGTCTCTTTGGATCTAAAGTATGTCCAATATCTGCAAACTCTAAAGCCAATACCCAAGAAAGTTCACATATTTGTAAGTTCTTGTGCATTCTTGTGTATGTCTTGTAAGTTTTATGTGCACCTTCTCTGTCTACACTATTCGATACATGCTAATTACACAACAATATAGTTCCCAAATAAAGAATACTATAAACAAGTACCTCCGTTACCATTTGTTGAGAATAGTATATTGAGTTTATTAAAATTAAATCCTGATTGGAATGTAACAGTCTACGATGACGAAATGATTGACACCCACATAAAGTCGGCAGCAAATGCCCAATTAATAATGCAAGAAGAGGCAACAACTTTAGTTGGTACAAAAGACAGTAATGGAGAGTACATACAACGTCCAGCACATATTGTAGAACGTTCCGATATTGCTAGATTGTTACTAATGTATACAGAGGGTGGGTTTTATATTGATGCAGATCGATTAGTAAACAAACGATTACAAGATGTGATAAACATTAATAATACACGTCTATGCCTCCCGACATTTAATGATGTGTTCTTTTGTCAAGATTTACAGTGTACAAGTCCAAACAATAATATGTTCCTATCAATGATAGAAGAGGCGAGTAGTATAAGGTTGCAAATGGAACGAAGACGAGGTTGGATAAGGTAAGTTCATCTATGGCACTCTGTTGTTCTGATTGTGAAACGAAGTGATGAATGTATACTCACGTGGCTGTGAATTGAGTGAATTGTGCACATGATATGGTTTTGCAATTCATGACATAACTAAACCCCCCTACTTCCCTCTCTTCTTGGATATGCTTGTCACCATCGTGCGGAATTAATTGCGGATCTCTATTTGACCTTGGCCCAGTGCTTTATAATAAACAGATATTTAGCCATTTATTCGAAGGAGATGAGTATCAAAATTGTGAAGAAGATACACCGAAACTTCGTGAATTAATAAGTAGTAGTATTAGCACGGATGGTCTTATTATCACTAAGAAGGAGACTGCATGCAATGATGGATTATTGGTTGATAAGAATTTGTCAGTTTGTTCACAGAGAGGGAGTCTTTATCATGCATTTGGTGTAAAAGAATGGGCACCCGAAGTTTATAAGGTATGGGAAAGTGGAGAAGCAGATTAGTAGGATATATTGACATGTATCACACACTATACATATCCACAATATATGAATATATTGGGTAGTCTTTGTCTACAATTATTATATTGGGCAGTCTACAATTATCTATCAGAGAAGGATGTGTATGGTAGTAGTATGGGGTATATCATACATTCGAGTGTAGATCTTTGAAGTGGATTTTTAGGAAGAGTTAGCGATTAGCTGAGAGGATTTTCTAGTCCCAAAAAATCACAAAAATGACAAATGAAAATCTAGACAACGAATCAAAGATCATCTACGAATTATTATTTAGATTGGAAGTAAGATATCCTACTTACATTGGAGAACGTCATCTCCTCTATTTGATCCTTGTGGTCGTCGTGTGTTGGTCAGGAGGAAGTAAGTTGTTTGTTTTGTCTTTTTCTTCTTTGTTTTGACTGTTCATTGTTTTGTTTAAGAAGTTGTGACAATCGTCGTCCTGATACTTGTTTACTAATCACTTCACTTCACTTCACTTGCCTCGACTAATTAGTCTGTCTGGCATGATTTTCAGTGCTGCACAAGCGTTGATAACTCAGCACCCTCGCAACAACAATGACGGTGGCAACTCTTCGTCTCTGCAATTGAAGAATAATGGATCTCCGTCGACTCTCCAAGCTTTGTCAATTTACAGTCGGGGTAGTTCATCTTCAAAGAATGATATAACGCGTAGCAGCGTTAGTCCGTCTTCAATGCGTAGTAGCAATCTCAAGACTAGATCAAGTGCCCAAACTCCTAAATCAAATCACAAGACGTCACTTCTTTCAGGAAAGAAGAGTTCATCATGCAATCAAAACCGTACACCTTTGTCTAATATTAGTTCAAATATGAATGGACTTCCTTTGACAGGAGGTAGCTCTTGTTCATCAGATGGAGAACTAACGATGTTTCATCGTAGTCCGTCATTGGGGAATAGTAGCCAAAGTTTCAGTCCAAGATTATCCTTGTTATCCCCGGAGCTCACGCATGTCAAGAATGTAGGATCACGTCAAGATGCAGGATCACGTCAAGATATGTCAGAAACATCATCCTCATCAACGTCATCCTCATCATCCTCAGCAGGATGGGACAGTTCTGATGGAGAATCATCAGTAGACTTGGAGAAGGAGTCTCGACAAATGGATGATGTTGGATCTCCATTGTCTCTCGACTCTATTTCAACACACAATCAGGATAGTTCATCAACAACAAAAGATGTGTTGACTCGTAGGCGGAGTATTAGCTCGTCTTCGATTCCAAGTACAAGCACCCAAACTCCGAGATCATTATCCTCATGTAATGAAGAGTCTCGTATGAGTTCACCACTCGACTCTCTATCATTGAATCGTCGAGGTAGTCTGTCGACTTCGTCTAGCCCAAGTATCAATCCAAGATCCTCATCCAAGAGGACTCCTGGATCAACTACCGGCGGCGGAGGAATATTGAGCCCACGTCAAACTCCCGCTGCTGCTCCAACGAAGAAGACTCCTAGGTCAACTTCTAGTGGAAGAACACCTGCCTGTACAAGTCAAACACGAGGAGGTCCGACAAGGAGTCCTCTTGTCTCTCCTCGGGATCAAGAGGTTAACAAAAGGTCAATAACCACACCCGTCCCTAGTTTGACGACACATACTCCTGGATCGGCACAGATTTCACCTCCAGTTTCAATAGGGAGTAGTAGCAGCAGCTCTTCTCTAGGAGGAATCAATCGGACCAATTATCGGCGGACTAGTCCGATGTCGTTAACGAGGGCCGAGCGCTTTGATTCTTCCTCCTCAACTCCAGCAGGCAATGCAGCACGTACTGATGATGAATTCCATACTCCAAGCGGAGAGGACGAAGCGGCCGACTGTCGTCTACGTCAGTTGACAACCTCAAGTTTCGGCACTCCTTCACAACATCAAATAAACGAACTTCGGAAACAATTAGTTGAACATCAAATCAAGATGAATCGTATGGAAGAACAGTTTACGTCAAGGATGGATGTTCATTCTGTTGATATTGGCAACCTCCGAGGTGATTTAACCACCCTCCAATCTGTCGTGATGACTAATATCATGAAGATGGAAACTGCACTGAAATCGACGCAAGAAAAACTGAGGGCGACAAAACAGGACATGCAACAACTGGCCGATGATCATGCTCGTGGGTACTATTCTAAAGATTACCTCGATCAATTGTTGCAAGAACACAATCATCAGTATATGTGCCAAGTTGCCGAGATGAAAGCCCATGAGGCCGAGATAACTCGATTGCAGAGTCAACTTTCGATGATCAACTATCAAGTCAAAGAAGCGGCGACTTCTAGTGTGCAAGCTTTTGATGAAGCCAGGAAGGCACTAAACTTTGCAAGTAGTTATCGTGAGGAGTCATCCGCTCGTCATCAATCTATGGCTATCGAATTGAACACACTTCGAGACAGGGCTGACACACACGAGCAAGCGATATGTGATGCTCATAGAAGAAATGCCGAGACGATGGCCAAGCAAGCCGATGCGGAAGAACACCATAAGAAGGATACGAAGAAGTTGAATGAGAGAACACGTCTTCTGGCGTTGAGATCTTCCGAGACTTTTCGTAGCCTTGAATCGAATGTGCAGTCAAATACCCAAGCCATTGCCGCCACGAATGCCAATGTTGATAATCTCCGTCAAGAAACTAATAAGAGACTTGGTACTGTTGAGCAGAGAGTCGAGGCGAACTCCACGGCCATTGTTGCCACTAATCAGAGAGTTGATGATGTTGTGGAGGACATAGATACCATCAAGAATAAGCTTGGTCAACTGCAGTTATCAGTGGAGGACGGTAGAGAGTTGGCTTTAGACCTGGGAGTGGGTCTAGAGGTTTTAGCCTCTTCTTTACTTGCGATCAATACTAAGGATGGACGATCAGGAGTGATGAGTTTCTGTGCAGGAAAGTTACAGACGATGGCAAAATTTGATGGTGGAACTTCGATTGCTACTAGTAACCAAATCAAACGAGTGTCTGGCCTTATCAGCAAGTTGAGTGATACCAAGGTAAATGCGTCGAGTATTGCACGTCTTATCAAACTGAATGATCGTCTCGACCCAGAACCTTGGATGGAAGAAGCGGTTATCGAAGCGTACATCCACGGATACAAAAACAAATGGAAGATTGAATTTACAGAAATTGGTTATCGTGTATTACCCGAACTTGGATTCGCATATCGCACGTCAGATTGGATGAATAACTTTAAAAAGAATTTGGTGTCTGAAAACAAGATTCCAAAGAAGAAAAAGTCAAATGATGAAGAGACAATCTTCACCATGGAGTACAAGAACAAGAAGGTTGTTGAATACACACCCAATTTCATTACCGGTAAGCTTCGGCTTCTTCGAGTCGTCTCCACTGGACGTTGAATGTTTCTCTATGTCGTATCGTATGGTGTTCTAGTTTCGCTGAGGATTGAGGGAAACTAATTACCACACTACACAACTAACTGTACCTTATCACGATGAGGCGTGACAAGTGGGAATTGTAGCGAGGATTGTTTTAATTTCCAAAGGAAGAGCTCGTAGGAAGATTTATAAAACTAATAAGTACCACACTTGTAGATTTGTATTTATCAACACCTTCATTTGCCAGAATGTTTCAGAATACTTAGCTGACGATCTGCCCCATAGACGGGCTTCCGCAAAACTTTCACAACTTTATCCTTCCAGCCTGACATATCAAATGAATTGGCAGCTCATTTCGACTATAGTTATGAATGCCTCTGCAACTAATGCCAAATGACATTCTAGTAGATATTTGACTATTCCCAAGTTGCCTCCACGACATGCAGAGTATTTGCATCACTGACGTTTTCTTAAGTTGTACTTCTATCTCAAGCTCCCCTATCAAGTCTGAACTACCGATGTCGAACCAAATTCACATGCGAATACTCCCTTGTAATGGCAGCTGCTTCCATTACCTGTAATAGCTTGATTTGTTTCGCAGTGCTCGGCAATATGCCCAATACCCTCAACCATCATCTCAACTATATCATTATTCATATGTACATGTATCCGTTTACTTTATAATCGCATAAGCGTATGCAGCACTGATTATAGCCAACCTCCAGCAGTAGGAAATGTTTCTAGTAATAACTGAATAATATCCAGTGTTACAACATCTTGATAATTCATACACGCCCTGTGTAAGCATGATCCTTCAATTCTATCAAATGTATATAGTTGCCAATACTATCATTTTTATCAAGCCGGTTTAGTATTTCTTGCAATGCAGTCAATGATAATTCGCTTGATGCACATAAATCATCGAGCTCATCTGCAATTTCCAATTTATCGAGTAATAATAGATTGTCTATATTGTCATTCATCTTTGCATAGAGTCAGTAGAAGTAGAGTATAGATTCGTCTTTGATACAAGGTTGTTGGAAAGAGTTGAAAAGTATATGTATTTTTGTGATTGTGATCTTGACGCCGGCGAATTACGGCAGTAATGAACACCTGTTTTGTCTATTGAATAGCATACAATTGAGGATGCAATAGTGCTCTCTAGAGACAACTCATATTAATATCATCTTCTGCATCTTTTACACCTCTTACTTGCTTTTCTTTCTTACCGTTCTATCGCTAAATGATTATTTTATTCCAGGGGAAAATAATTAAATAGGCAAACTCAGATCAGCTGCTATTACATACCGCTGATATCGGCCTCCTACATCAATTATTATGAACTCAATCACATATGAACATTTATTCCAGTGGGCGTTTGCCTTTTCACCATTTCCTTCCTATCTGCCACAATACTGTTCAATAATACAACAACTGTCTGATAACAATAACATAATCAACAATACCAATTGTGGTCAACAAAATATCGCAACGACTAGTACAAGTACATCAGCTGTAGTCGATAGACCAGGTGACTCTTTAAGGAAGAGAAATTATCATAATGATCCAGCTCCTATTTCAACACCATTAAATTATGTACGAGAAATGATACCGAAGCCACCTAGATCAATAGGATTGCAAGTATCAACAAAGAGCAAATCCAACTCATTTGATGATCAAATTATTGATACTCAAAATAGTAATGGAAGTATGGATGAAGATAGAGGAGTCAATTGCAGTAACACCAATAACAAACCGGACACTGGATTAAGCAGGGCGACTGTACTTCTGTTACTCTCTGCACATCTGCTACGTCTGCTGTACTTTCATGGGATTGTGTTAGAAGGTTCCGAGACACTACAGTATGATTTATTGGGACAATCACTTTCCATGATAATAATGCAACTTTTGTTACTTCATGCAATGATGTTGGTACATAGAAAACATCAAACAAGAAGACAAAAGAAAAGAACATCAGAGATTAAAGGACATAGTTCTACTGATTCATTACTGCTATCACCAACTCCACCCCCACCAATGAGTGGTCAAATAAGAATAAATACTTCAATCACTTTGAAACAAGGAAATGCCCCACTGACACCAAGAAATGGAAGACAAACAAAATGGCGTCTACTTGTTCATACTATAGCAGTGCATTTACGATATCTTTTTTCACCAAGTAACATACTGCATGAACACTCATTTATTCAATATATAGAGTTGCTATTCATATCGTCAATGGTGGTTAAATTGATATTTGATTATCACTGGTATCCTCTGTATGGTATCAGAGTAGTGAATGGGTTAAAACATACTTCTATTGTATTGGAATCCTGCTTGGCATTGCCTCAAACCATTAGAAATTACAAAAAGAAGTCCACCGACGGATTGTCTGTCGTCATGGTTGGTGGTTGGATAGCAGGTGACCTTTTCAAGCTCTTCTACTTTCTATTTAATATGTTGAGAGGGGACACTAATAACAACAATGGTGTGTTTGTTCTAGGTGCTCTACTGTCTATATCCTTAGACTCAGTTGTGGGATTTCAAATGCTCAAAACCAAGCCAGGAGCAATTGAATGGCAAAAGATGATACTGAGAAAGATACGCCAGAGAGCTAATAAGGATGACAATATTGCACATATACATGCTAAGTAAATCACAACTAAATGCTAAGTTGATATATTTCATATATTATATCCCGTTAAGCTATCTACCCCTAAACAAATAACCTATCTAGGCAGCTGCTGCTTCAAGTTCCTTAAGCTTTGCCTCCAACTCGGCAACAGCAGGCGTCTTTGGAGCAGCTTCAGCAATAGCTTGAGCACTTGCCGTGCCAACTTCATCGGTAACACAACCCTCACTAGCGGTGGCAACACATTGAATGTACTTGAATAGAGTGCCCTGATTAGCCCGAAGTGGTGGTGGTGACCAAGCCTTTCTACGCTCTTCCCACTCTTCATCAGATATTAATAAGTCAATAGTCCTCTGATCAGAACGAGCATCGATACGGATAGGGTCACCATTCTTCACAAGAGCGATAGGTCCTCCAACTTGAGCCTCCGGTGTAATATGACCAATACAGAATCCATGACTACCACCACTGAAACGTCCATCGGTGAGTAAGGCAACACAATCTCCAAGCCCGGCACCCATAATGGCACTAGTTGGGGTAAGCATCTCTGGCAAGCCTGGCCCTCCCGTGGGTCCCTCATATCGAATAATTACAACATCTCCACACTTGATTTCTTTATTTTCAAGTCCCCGAAGCATGAGTTGTTCATTATCATATACTCTAGCAGTACCCTTTGATTTCATAGAGGAGGGGAATGAGAAGTATACCGTGTCAGAAAAAGAATACTTATACGATGACGAATCAAAAGATACCAGTAACTTACAGTGAAAGTCTCGCCCTCCTTTCCTGTAATCTTGGCAACACCTCCACCTGGACATAGATTTCCGTACATGATTTGCAAATGTCCAGTGGCTTTAACGGGATCATCAAGTGGACGGATAATTTCTTGTCCAGGAGTCAAGCCTGGGTGATTCATATCTGCCAAGTTTTCATTATGTGTCTTTCCAGTAACGGTCATTTGATCTCCATCAAACATTCCATTATCAATGAGGAACTTGATCATACCGGGAGTGCCTCCAATGTTCTGTACGTCCTCCATAACATACTTGCCAGATGGTTTCAAATCAGCTAGGAATGGAGTCTAGACAAAGATATTATGAAAAGGAAGTTAGATAATATACTCAAGACGTCACAGTATTTCTCAGTTTCTCATACTTCATATATACTCACAATATCGGAAAGACGCTGAAAGTCGTCTAATGTAATGGCAACATCAGGATCTTGGCATGAACGACTCATGGCAATCAAGTGAAGAACTGCATTTGTTGATCCTCCAGTCATCATAACCATACGAATAGCATTCTCAAAAGCAGCCTTGGTCATGATATCACGTGGTTTAATATCCTTCTCAAGTAATAGTTTCATAGCCTCACCAGCCTGTTCACATTCATCTCTCTTCTCCTTCGAGTCAGCTGGGGAGGAAGATGAGTATGGGAGAGACATGCCTAAAGCTTCAATTGCAGTGGCCATTGTATTAGCGGTGTACATTCCACCACAAGCTCCTGGTCCTGGACAACTGTGTTGAACGATTTCCTTCCTCTCCTCTTCGGAAATCTTGTCATATAAGAACTCTCCATAAGATTGGAATGCGCTTACAATATCAAGTTTGTTACCAGTGGAAGGTTGTTCACCTGCACGAATAGTTCCTCCGTACACCATGATTCCGGGTCGGTTAAGTCTTCCCATTGCCATAATAACACCAGGCATATTCTTATCACATCCCGGTAATGCAATTAATCCATCATACCATTGTGCACACATGGTGGTTTCGACCGAATCAGCAATCAAATCACGAGATTGAAGTGAAAATCTCATCCCCGTCGTACCCATACTAATACCATCAGATACCCCAACAGTATTGAAACGATATCCAACACAATCTGATCCAACTACACCCTTTTTAACATGTTCGGATAATTCAAGTAGATGCATATTACATGGATTTCCCTCATACCAAATAGAACAGATACCAACTTGAGGTTTTGACATGTCCTCTTCTTTTAATCCTGTGGCGTATAACATTGCCTGAGATGCTCCCTGTGATGCTGGTTGTGTAAGCACACTAAATATAACATAAAAGTTGAAGTTAATATATCGTCGAGGTATTGAATTGCAATATAAACATCAATATATTGCAACTTACCTACTGTACTTGTTCATGATTGGCTCATCACTGCCATCAGCCATTCGAAGTGATGTTGATACCTTTGTCTTCGTCAACCTCACTGCCGACGGAGCAAATGAACTACATGAGTCAAGGACAATAGCCACCGATGTAATGGCTGTAATAAAACGCATGATATCTCTCTTTAATTGATCTCAAATAGCAAATGACGGGGTGATGGAAGTTTGATGGCTGAGATTTGAGGCGAAATGTATGAGTAGGATAAGGATACCAATACAGGGGTATCCTTTATGTGATGGGTAGACCATGGGCAAGGTAGACTCAGTCGGAGATGAGGGGGAATGAATGACCGTGAATGAAGGACAACATTCGACATACAGCTGAGCCTTAAGGTTAATAGGACTACTTCTTCTTGGTTTTCTTCTTCTTCTTGCCCTTGTTCCCATGTTTTGATCCTCCACCAAAGCCACCAGTATCTTTCAAAGGGAATTCTCTCATCATCTTTGCATGTCTTTCTGCTTTTAATGCTATATCTGGGTCACTGCTCAACAGTTCGGGTATTTCTAAACAATCATAAATGAATTGTAATGCCTCTCTTTCATCATTTGATAAATCAGGATGCCATACTCTGAGCATTAGAATGTATCGCGTTTCATCACTTTCATTAATGGCGTCATGATAGATAGAAGTATCAAACAGTATCACTTTGCCTTCTATCCATTGTCGAGTTTCATCACCCACTGATAATCTACATTTGTTATTTCCATTCTCGGGTATTACTAATGGTACATGTGATGTTAGTACAAAATTAGTGAAGTCTGAGTGAGGTTTGATTGATGTGTGAGGTTTCATGCTAGCGAAGAAAACCTCTGCTACCGGAGCCTTGCTTTTATGAATTGCCTTTGCTGTTTTAGGGAATAGATTTGCATTAGTATCATCCCATTGACCTCTGTTAAGTAGTACCAGTGTTTTCCATCCTTCCTGTGGTATATGAGTTGTTAGTCAGCACTTATCACTGCAATGTATACACATGAACGTTCAATACTCACTCCATAACTACTTGCATCTTCGGTGAGTGCACCTGCCCAGATATTATTACCTTCCGATTGTAACTTATCAGGATTAGACATTACCGACATGAATTCCTTTTGTATAGCATTATATGATTTCGATAATGACTTCATCCAATCCAGTTCTTCATCCCACCAAGCAACAGCCTTCAAACCTGGTACATAGGACGGGGCATGCTGATAATATCTACTAGTCTGATCAATATCTTCAATTAGTGGAGGAGATTGTTGACTACCTACGAATTCACGATGTTCATAATCCATCTCTAAGAGACGCCATGATTGTATAACTCGTTGAATTTTTGATTCGTCAAATTTGTTTATTAGAGCTTGTTCTACCTGTCCACTAAAAGTTCCTGGATGTGATAATACTTTATCAGTTGATGGTAGTGTTGTTGTAGATCGATCTACAATTGCTGTATCATCATCACTCATATGTAGTGGTGATGCTCTTCTTCTTCTTCTACCAATCAAAGTTGATGGCCTATTTTGATGTTGATGTGAGATACCATCAGGTCTTACTATATCTTTACTAAAAGTAAACGAGTAAGCATAACAAACACCGCATGCTACCTGGTATAATATATGAAATATCATCATCATCATAATTGCAATGGTAGCTGGAGATAAAGAACAAGAGAAAGTATACACTAAGCAAAGTTGAAGGAGATAGATGAGGCAAAAAGCCGGTAATTCGCCATAATCACATATCTTTCTTTTAATACAGCAGGATACCGGATGCGAGAAAAGATACCCATCTGGCTACTAGTTGCCAAACAATTGGCTACCAGTTGGCAACTAGTCGCCAACTTGTTGGCGACTGGTTGACGACTAAGTGGTTGCCACAATTCCAAAATTGTGTAACAATTGTCTTTCATGACCCTTATTGCTTCCTCAAGAAAAGAACAACTACGCTACTCCTTCTATTACCAACATATGTCCATCAATAACATAATAGTAACGATCTTTAGTTTGGCGGCAACTCAATTGTCGTTTCGGTCCGTCAAGACTGCCGCCGCCGACGATTAGCACCCTAACGGTTGAGTCGAATTAGTCTACTACATTATGTGCTATACTCTTCTTGCTA
>Ga0214479_100981_pt1 | contig 13505 bp, 18 predicted proteins | sample M1_20Mar14CPVII9_5_FD_165054 | JGI IMG/M metagenome (GOLD analysis project Ga0214479, IMG submission 165054) | Marine eukaryotic communities from Monterey Bay, California, United States - M1_20Mar14CPVII9sort6BwellE14 | ecosystem: Environmental > Aquatic > Marine > Unclassified | place: USA...
ATATGATGCAGTGGCTGACTACCTTGTTGGTGGTGAACCAATATAAATGAAATGATATAGTGTGTGAATTGTGTTTTGTTTTTGCGGAGTCTGTAATGTATAGAATGTGCGGTCTCTATTGTTCAGTGGAGGGGTATGTATGGGTGAGTGTAAAATGGGCTGTGCTTGTCTTGTTCGTCTTACTGCTTTGGCATTTCCTTTTGTACTTGGATCAAGTTTTAATATTCAAACAGGGTGGAGAACTAAACACCTCGAGAAGAAGATCAGTTACCAATCCAATCAAGAAGATAGATAAGATGACCCAGTGAAGCCCCATCTACTGCAATCCCAACGCCCCCCTCGCCTGTTCAGTTGTATTGGGGTTCCCTCAAAAATGTTTGTTGGAGAGAGATTATTTAGCAGTTATACATGCTATTGATATATGAGATATGAGTTTTTTTTGCGGAGTAGATTATGAAATGTATATTAGATTTGTTTTAGCCGGAGAGGAAGAATAGATGTTTAAAAGATAGGATGGATGTTTTGAGAAAGATATATACCTGAGTGTTTCCTTTTAGACTATTACATACTGTACTGAAGCATCCATGGATTCACTTCTCATCAGAATATCTTTCAATTACGGTATAAAAACATGCATCCCAGTTGATGTCTCATGTGTCGCCTCTAAGTCAATCATCTGTAGTAGAAGGTAAGAAAGTTTATGGTAGAAGAGAGAGAACTCTACATACATGAAAGGTATTTCGAATCCCAATCCATTAATATAGCTTTATTCCATAATAATTTAATCATCTATCTGCTGGATTATCCTCTTTCTGCAATCTATTAATCTGTACACTTTAATACTCTTCCAAAAAACTTCAATCTCTACATCCTTTCTATATACATCCTCTCTATCTTCTTCTCTCTATCTATATCACTACTATGGCCGCATTTAGTCTATACGTATCATCCGAACTCTCTAACACAAATTAATTCAAATGATGATACTATAAATCTCAATCCTCTATCGCCATCGTCTAATCGTCATCGTCTTATCGTTCATGTTCATGGTTCATCGTCATCGTTGAGTCTTCGTATGCATCGTCATATAAACTTCTCTACTATTTGAACCGTTCTTTGCAGACGATGCATTACTGCTCGTAGTTGTATGCTTTATTGTACCACTCCTTCTATGAGTACTACTTCTACTTCTAGCAGCGGTATCAGCCCAATTGTTAAAATCTCTAATTGATGTATCATCTCTATGATCGTCCGTCGTCATGATGTATAGTTATCGGCGGCTACTCTCTATTGTACTCGTCGTCGTGGTGGGATGGTGTCTATTGCAATGATATATTAGTCATGTATAATTGACAACTTGTACTTCTAAAAACTAATGCTACAAGCTTCTTTATCACCACTATCTACTACTACCTCGAGATATGAAGATAGAACTGATATGCCATTGTATGATATCGATATCGTTGGAGTTGGATATATATAACTCCAAATCCAAACCCTGTTGTAATTGTGAGTTGTGAATGACAGGCATGTGTCTTAACGCTTTCTAAGCTACATCGAATATAGCAAATATTTCAACTTCTGGAGGTTTTGTTAGAGGTTTAACCTCTTGCTGCGATCGTAAAACTAATAAGCGGCCTCGGCCCTATTTTTTTGTAGGATACCAGATTTCTACGTAGGAAAATCCCGTAGCACATTTTGGGTTTTCGTCGAGGATACCACCATTCAATTACGTGATAGAATGAGCCCTCATTGCACAATATTGGCGAGGAATATCAGCCTAATATTGCAGAAGACTTCTCTACTACATATTTGTAGTTCATATGCCGAGCGGCGCGGTGTTTAAAGGACTATCAAAAATTTACTTAGTAAGCTACTTAGTAGTTTTTTCAGATACTTTATAACTTTTCAACTAACAACAATTGCAAAAAGATAATACCATATTTGGAATCAGCATGCAATTCTACGTCGGATATGATGTCTCCAAATCTATAATTCGATGTTTGGAAGACCTTCATATTTCAGATTTGTTAGTGATTTTGCCTCATTTTTACTACGGGTAAACCTAAAAAATGTCGGTATCTTTGGCCCGAGGGTGCTTATCGTAAAGCGTCGTGCGTTCGGCAGCCACTCACTCACTCACGAAATGGATACCTAAAAGATACCACAAATGGTATCCCCCTCTCAAATAAAGGACACCCATCTCTTTGAAGGCCCTATTTTTTTTGTCGATGATTGTTTCCGAGTAAAATATGAATATGTACGTAGGACATCAGTACAAAGCCCCCAACGGCAAGAGCGCTTCGTACTAAGCAAAGTTAAACTTCATGCCGAAGATTTCGATCGCTGATATTGCCTCTCTACTACAGAGGAATAGTACATGGTTTTGTTGCTTCGATGTATGGTGGTTCAGCTGCTCAACGCTCTCAACGCTAGTGCAAACGAGAGCATAACTCTCTGTTGCATACCCCCTAGACGATGTTGCCATAATTCACAATCATCTCCAATATATCATCGTCTACAATCTTCATCTCGATTAACTCTCCTCGGCTTCATCTCCTTTCAATACTAATAATAAAGATAATAATCAATCAAATATGAAGCTTTCTATCACGTCCATCCTAATCAGCTCTGCCTCCATTGCAATTGTATCGGCACAAGATACTCCGGCTCCTATTACTCCCTTCCCTACCGAGGTGAGTATATATATTTCAACTTTATGACATGCATCGGAGTTGTTGTCGGCTTGGCATCGGCATCGGTATATTGTTGTTCGATTGATCGACATGACATCGATCATTAATTCAGAACTATATACCATATCGATGCTGTACAATACCTACTACTATGCTGTTGTATTCATTGCAATTCCAATGTTTATATTATCTAACCATATCTATCTCCTGTGCGACAGCCACCACCATCACCAACACCTCCAACACCATTTCCTCCAACTACCGGACCACCATTTGCACCACCATTCCCAACTACCGGACCACCATTTGCACCACCATTCCCAACTACCGGACCACCATTTGTCATGAGTATGCCTCGATTAGAACAATTTGGATACGGCAGTGGCAGTGGAAAGTCTGGCAAAGGAAGTGGAGGTAAGCTGATACACATCTTATGTTCATTCTATACTTGATTGATGATATATACGAATCTACTTTTGTTGTGGAGACACATCTTATGCACACTTTCTCATCTACTCTTATATACCTCCTCTACTCTTCTCAAACTGTCTACGATAGGATATGGATCGTCAGGTTATAGTTCGAGTAAGTCAGGCAAGGGATGCAGCAGTAGCAAGAGTAGTAAGGGAAGTCATAGAAGTGGTGGATACGGTGGACATTCTGGCGACTCCAAGGGAGGTAAAGAATCAGGTGGCGGAGGATATGGCTACGGCCGTAAGCTTTATGGCAAGACAGGTGGTGGAGGATATGGTGGAGGATACGGAAGTGGATCCGGATCATCCAAGGGTGGTAAGTCAGAACGATGTGGCTGTGATAGTCCATACGGTGGCAAGACTGGTCGTAAGCTAGATGCCAAAGCAGGTGACGGAGGATACGGTGAGGAATATTCAGACGGCAGCGGAAAGTCGGGTAAGGGATCCTCAAGGAGCTGCAGCTCATCAAAGAGTAGCAAGGGATCAAGTGATTGGTATGGATCTGGGTATGGTGGATACGGAAGCGGTTCAGGAAGTAGTAAAGGCGGCAAGGGATCGGGTGACCATGGATATGGCAGTGGTGGAGGATATCGTAGAAACTTACGTGTCGTTGAGCAAGTGTCATTGTAAACGATGTGTAGCATACGTGAAGTGTGATTAGGATGAAGTGAAGAGTCTGTTTAGGTACACGATTCTATAGAGAAGACGAAGCCTTGATTGGTTTCTATATAAGGTCTTCTATTGATGTGAACGAAGAAAAGAAATGAAACAATACATTTGAATCTCATGTGTCATCATTCTGCATCTCATTCGGAGTTGCTTAAGGAATGATGACTGTTTTCATGAGTAGAATGTAATAAATATGTTACTAAAGAACCATTTTAATTATCAACCTAGTACCTACCAATAGTACTAGATGGCGAGGTACTCTGTCAACTGTCAAGAGAATCAAATAATTGGTATCATTTACACATTTTAGGCTAACGTAACCTCATTCATATTCTAACACCGGACCTTTTGGTCCTGAGAACTCCTCCCAACTAATATATCCATCATTATCTTCATCATCCATCTCCCACAAATCATCCAAGCTCATCTTCCTACCAATCACTTTAAAGTATGCTCTAGCTTCACGTTTACTAATCCTTCCATCCCTTGGATTGACATCGATTTTGATGAAATCGTTATGAATCTCACCATCATCACTACTCCAATCTTCGTCGTCACTACTATCCCAACTATCATCACTGCTACTTTCATTCGGATCAAATAAGAAATCTTCTGCCTTCTTCCCTTCTCCGATACCCAATCCAACCTCGGATATAACACTAACCGTATCGCCAATATTAACAACCATATGCATCCAACGATGTGGTACGAACATCATCTCCCCGGCATGTTGGATACAGTCATGACCAAAGTTTCGTATCTCATATTCACGATCTGGTTCAGGATATAAGTGTCGTATCCACTCGGCTCCGGTTATATGTTCATTATTTTGTGATACCTTATGATCCCAATCACGTGTTAATCTCCATTGACGTTCATTATTACCTTTCCACCTAGCATGATCCCATAATATCCATCGCTTCTTACCAAATATAACTGTATTCCATGCCTCACGATGATGATGGAATGTTAATCCTTGTAAATCACTCCCTATTGATATAGCTAAGTGATCACGCCATAATTCACGATCCGGTTTTGTTACTACCTTTTTCTTCTTGGATGGTGCATATACTGCATTTGATAATGGATTATCAAGATAATCACGTGTTGGCATTGGAAAAGGATGACAATCTTCTAACATACCCTTTGGTATTGCAATTTTACGATCAAAGAAGTATTTAGTTGGATTGTACATGTGCTTTGTGATGAATTCCTGTAGTGTTGTAGACAAAGAGTAAGATGAGTAATATATGGGGTATTTTGCAAAAGATAGACATATAAGATGTGCAGCACATATCTCCATACTCACCTTGACTGTAGTTGGTTCTAAATTCTTCCCTGCATCATCCGGACCTGTCTCTCCAACTTTCTTACCCTCACCCATTGTTGCTTCCGCGTCTGCATATCGACGTACCATTTCTTGTCTAATATAGTTTTTGTATTAGTAAGTAATGTAGTTGTATTCGATTTCTGAGTTAGCATATCATAGGTATTACACAAACAAATACAGACCAACATATCAATATCAAACTCAAACAATAGAAACAAGAAAACTTACTTCTTCCAATTATGCAAAGCAGCCCAACCATCCGTAACATTCTTAACTAAACACGGACCTAATTTACCCTCCCACCAACGTTTTTCTTCCCATTCTGTAACACTTATTATAGGTAGGCCACATATTTCGGGTGAGTTATCATGTCCGAATTCTGTCCAGGATGTTGGTCCATCTTCCCATTCTTGATTGTGATTACCGTAGTCTGTATTGTTATCTGGTGGTATTTCTTCTTCTTCTTCGGAGTTTACTGTTGCAATTATTGAAAGGATGGTGAATAGTAGTAGACATGTTTTTGTGGGGCAAGATCTTCTTATCCACCGCCACCGCCGCTGTTTTAATAATAACATGATCAATTATTTATCTCTTTTCTAATGCAATATTGCAATGCTCTCGCCGTATTATAATAGTATGTACCTAACACAATTTTCTATTTTTATGCAATTAATTATATACTCTTCTTCTAGAACAACAATATGAACTCCGTAAGTACAGAGCCGTAGAAGTACGATACATGATAGAGAGGTATATTATGCCGTTGCTTTGTCTGCTATGTTTTGAGTTTATTATGGTGAGCGACGGACAGACCGTTGGGGGGTGATCCTTCCTCTCCTCTTCGTCTAGTTATAATATATATATATATACTTTTGCCGTCATATGTGGGATGATGTTACTTTATATGCCTTCTTAATACCTACAGTTGTACCGAGAGTTTCATGAAAGTCTTCGATGTTAGATGGTAGTGGTCTTGTGGTTTCCTAGCAGAAATCTATCAAAATCGAGCACGAAGAGGCAAGAGATTCATTCATCTGATCACGGCAAATGTATTGATTGTTTCAAGTATTAATCTATTATTCATATGTTTATTAGTGAAAGTACTCGTCGACGGCGTCATAATCCAAGTAGCAGTAGTAACAATAGCACAACAAAACAGGTTACAACCGCCACTCAAAAATTTGCAACACAATCAACAAACATTATGATGGGCAGTAATGCTAGTGACGAACCTACCATGTCATGGATTATAGTTTGTGCTATTCTATATGTATTATCTGGTGTTACTCAGGTAAGTTTATATTATACGTTGTATGCATGCAGTGTGTGTATAGTATGTATAAAAGTGCATATATGAGCTTTCTCACTCCTTACTCTAATTATTATTATGAACATAGCCAATCTTAATGGTATACGCCAAACAAGCAGGATTAGCAAATCCAAAGTGTCAATTATACATGTTATTCTACTATATTGGACCTGCGTTGGTTGCTTTACAGATGAAATGTTCCTGTAATGGTAGAGTTAGTAGTAGAGAGAAGCAGATAAAGAAACTGAGCACAAGATGTGATCAGAATACAAATGAAAATAACTTAAACTATGGCTCTGTATCGTCCTCCAATTCACCCTCCCATTCACACCAAACATCTTCTCAGATAGACTCCTCGAATTCTCACAATCAAACTATAAAAGATTCAGACGATAGAGCATGGCCAACAAAACCACTCTTCATTAAAGCATCACTAATTGCATTATTTGATATATTCGCTCAATCAATGGTATACACTGGTAACAACTTAGCCGGACCTACCATCTTTGCAATAATCTATTCCAGCGTAACTATATGGACAGCGTTATATTCCAAAGTATTATTAAATCGTATATTAAACAAATTACAATGGATGGGTGTTATATTAGTTGTTATTGGATCAAGTTTAACTGCTAGTGATACGAAGAAAGTAGGTGATCGTGTCTTCTTTGGTGCCATGTTAATACTAGTGGGTAGTTCTTTTCATGGATTGACATATGTACTGAGTGAACGAATAATGACTGCGGCACATGAACGGATATCAATTAGAGCTAATTGTGCAGTCCAGGGTATGGTTGCTACGATTGTATTGCTCATTTGGCAGGAAAGTCCGCGTTAGTGTTGTTTTATGTGATTTGACTACTTCATTTGAACTGTATGTGCCTATATTTGAATGCCTTTGCAAACCACATGTTCTAACAGAAGTTACTTTCATCTCTCTTCAACTTTGTAAACTGCGAAACGCGCATCTTCCAGATTGTTTATACTTGGCCCAACAGATATGAATTAATCTTGCAACCAATGAATGAAGCGGGTACTTCATATATACAAGCTATGATTATATTAACAATGATTGCATTGGCAAATACATTACATTCAGTTACATTTTACACAACATTAAAACATTGTCCTGGTGGGTCGACATCTGCAGGTGTATTGAAGGGATTACAAGCTGTGTTAGTCTTTCTTGCCAGTTCTCTGATACTATGTGGTCATATGGGTGGTATTGAAATGTGTTGGAGTTTGGAGAAGTTTATCAGTTTGGTCGTAGTCGTTGGAGGTATTTTGGTATATGGTGCCTTTACAGAAACGAAGAAGATTAGCGGCATTGGTATTAGTAGCAATGTGGTAATAATGAGAGGATTATCTATGCCAGAGACTACGTCAAACGGCGGATACAATCGAGTAGAAACTGTTGACAAAGTAGCAGAAGAAGAAGTGGCGGATAATAAGAAGGTCATGTGTGTATGAAAAGACAACAGCTGGTTTAGATATTAAGGTATCAGCACGGACTTAAGTGGGGTATCAAGATCAAGCATCACAAACATCAGAAATAGGATGATTGTTATGCATCTCCTTCCGACCACGAGAGACAAACTTGGAGACAACTTCGGCGTGACTTTGAATCAGTGCCTTCATACAATCGAAATCATCAATCCCCCGGTCAGTTACAACTTGCTCCAATGATACACCACGGGCAGTTCCATCCGAATTGGTAGTGTTGACGACATTTACAAGTGCATGCATATCACGTCTATCAAATAGCTCGACAAATAGATCGTCCCATCCTCTGATACGTCCACTCCCACTCTCCATTAGAGACATCATTTGCTCTACATGAGTTTGAATCCAAGATGCTACTTGTTCATCCTCGGAGTATGTATGAGATTGGATCCCTGCATCGGTGTTCTTCTTCTTCCTGGTGATGAGTTTACGATTGTCAATGAGGTTATGAATCAAGTCCATCTTTTCACCATGTCCTCCCTGTCCTCCTCCATGTCCGCCTACCCCGTGTTCCATGCCTCCCATACCGTGACCCCAACGAGCAGATGCAAGAGATACAGCCGATGTTAGGAATAGAGCGAGTGATAGTTTCATCATAGTTAGTGGGTAGGATATTGGGTTCTAGCTTCAGTTGAAACTACGAGCTCTATAGAAGTCTGTTAAAGCACAGCTAGAAAATGTGTGATTGATTGGATAAAGCTGGAGTAAATGGACAAATGGATGGACAAATTATGAGCAGTACAGTCTTCATGATAGCCCGAAAGGAAGTCAAACCTAGGATCAATGGGAAGTCCAACTCGACGAGTTAGTGGGGAGGATACCAAGTTGCTTAAGTCTCACTGCAGTCGTTGCTATACATTGAAGACAGAGATGATTTAGACATATCCTTTGACTTTGTAACTCGTAAAGTTACTGGAGAACAGCATGCTATTACTATCATATTTTGGTTTATAATATACAATTATATTGTCATACGGTATACTAAAACATGTCCATCATCTATCACTTCATTCAGCTGCAAACTCTCCTATATCTCCTTCTATCTTCGTCTTCATTGCAATATCTAATGCTCATGTTGTCAACCAACTGCTCCTATGCTTGTTTCTCCATACTTGACTTCTCTTCCATTCTTCTTGTACCCTATTACTAATGCGGTCTAATCGTGTACTGCTTTTGTGACACTCGACAAACATCTTGGCATACACATCTCTCGTCTCTACACAAGGAGTGATCTTTACAATTTTTCCATCGGCGACGACAGCCTCGACATGCACTACCATGCCTGTCTCTCCGTTGCACCAATGGACTATATTCTACATGTGTATCATCTACAAAGTATAGATCCTCAACACTTGCAACCATTTGCTGCTCAAGTAGGTGCTTCGTCATGCATATGAATGTATTCTTATCCATTGTGTGGCGTCCGTCTCCGAGGTGAATAAAGTTCTGAGAGAATAATGAATCAAATTCATGTCGTATATCACTAAAGTTCTTTTTTGTTCCATCAAATTTAGATAAGTAGTTGCATAGTGGTTCCTCGATGGAGACCGATGCAAATATCACACTGCTTTGTCGTCGTAGTAGGGTAGACATGTCCGTCGTGGTCGTCATCTCTTTATTTTTATATTTTTGCAATTGCAATTGCCATTGCAATGCTTATGTTGCCAAATTCGTGTCAACACAACAAAGAAGAATGAGGTAGTAGAACACCGTTATCGTAATCATCTTAGCCCTATTGGGTTGTGGGGTAGAAGTAGAAGCTCTTCGAAATGTAGATATGATCGGGTTGAGAGGCTCAGACTCCCTAGATGAGAGGATGATACGAGCATTTAGGAGGAAACCAGGTTTTGAGTATAATATATATCCAAATAGAGAAGGCCAAAGATGTAGGGCAGGAGGTAGAAGAAGATATGCCTGTCCCGACAAGATGTACTGTCGATTAGACGACGATAGCTGTGATCTGGATGCCGAGGGACAATGTGAGATGATCAGTGCAAAGTGCACGAGAATATACAGGCCTGTACGTGGTTGCAATGGACGCACATACTCAAATGCTTGTGTTGCTCGTTTTCAGCAAGCATTGAAAGGAGACATAGCCGGGATTGTAGGAAGAGTATCAGGAAGAGGAGGTTAAAGTCGGAAGAGTAGTACCCTGAAAACTGTTATGAGAGACTGTTTGATATTGGTGTGTTTGCATCTTGTCTAAGCTAATCCGAGAACTTCATTCTTTGTCACTTATTACTTGTCACTAGTTCTTCAATACTATGAATCTACTACTTCTCGTCAACACAAACACAAAACTTCTTTTCCTTCTTATCATCAAACTTCAGCCTTATACCGCAATTCTTATTCTTCCGCTAAGTAATCATCACTACTGTCATCACTTGAATCATTGGGTACAAATCCCTTTGGTCCAGAGAACTCGTCAAAACTAATGTATCCATCGTTGTCTTCATCGTCCATCTCCCACAAATCATCCAAGTTTATCTTCCTGCCAATCTCTTTAAAGTATGCTCTGGCTTCACGTTTACTAATCCTCCCATCTCTATTCGTATCAATTTTGATGAAGTCGTTGGGAATCTCATCCTCACTGTCATATGATGGATCGTCGCTACTATCCCAACTATCCTCGCTATCATCAGAACTAGCATGAGGATCGTATGTGAAATCCTCAGGCTTCTTCCCCTCTCCAATTTCCAATCCAACCTCGGATACAACACTAACCGTATCCCCAATATTAACAACCATATGCATCCACTTCCTAGGCACGAACATCATCTCTCCAGCATTTTGAATACAATCATGTCCATAGGTATGTATCTCATGCTGCCTAAATGGATCGGGATATAACTTTCGTATCCATTCAGGTGTGGGTAATATACCATGCTTAGGACCTGCCAACGCTACACGACGATGACGTTCTGGATCCTCAACGTCTCCATGTAAACTACCAAATGTTTGCCATCGTTTTGGTCCATACATAATCCAACGCTTCTTACCAAAGATGACTGTATTCCATGCAGCTCCATGATGATGGAAGGATAATCCCTGTAAATCACTCCCTATTGCAATAGCCAAATGATCCATCCATATATCCCCCCAATCACGTGGATCAACCGCTGCCTTTTTAGACGGGGCGCGTATAGCCGAGTGTAATGGATCTTCAAGGAATTTACGTGTTGGCATTGGAAAGGGATGACAATCTTCCAACATACCCTTTGGTATTGCAATTTTACGATCAAAGAAGTATTTGAAGGGATTGTACATGTGCTTTGTAATAAACTCCTGTGGTGTAGGTGGTTGTTGGCGTGAATGTGATATGTGAAATAATAAGTGAGCATAAGAAAAAATCTTTAAAGAAAATGAACACAAGATGTGCACAAACTCTGATTCTCCCCTCTTCTCATACCCCCTCGCTACCCCACACAAATACACAAAACATATCCCTTAATAACCAATATTAAACACTTCCACCTCAACAAAATCAAACACAAATTACACAAACGTTCTTAGCTAACTTACCTTAACAGTAGTAGGTTCCAATAAATTACCAGCACCATCCGGACCAATTTCACCAACACGCCGTCCATCACCCATGGTAGCCTCGGCATCACCATATCTCTTTAGCATTTCACTTAATTTCCAATTAGTATTAGCAGCCCAATGTTCGGTAACGCCAGTAACTAATACTGGATCATCCTTCTCCCAATATTTACCATCTTCCCATTCTTGTACTGTTATAGTTTGTAAGTTGCAATGTTCGTTATTGTGGCCGAATTCCTCCCAGGAGGCATGACCATCTTCCCAATTTTTATTGTGATTACCGTAATCTGTATTATTAATGTATTCACCATCTTCAAATTCCAATGTTTCCTTTTGCATTTGTTGTTGTTTACTATTAGAGGAAGAAGAACGAGATTTCTCACGCTCACCGGCTGTAGCCTGTTCGCCATTACGATGTGCCTCCTCTTCCAATTGTGAATATAACATTTCATCTTCCTCTTCGGTTGGATTACGTATCTGATCATCATATTGTTCGTCGTCGTATGTATCCATTAGTGGTGAATCTCGAAATTCAACTCCATTTGCTCCCTCGTCTGACGAGTCGTGGTGTATCTTTGCTGAGGGGGCGCTATTTACTACCGCTATGCTGCATACCGCCGATGCTATTACTAAGGCTCTCCTCATCATTCTATTATTATTGCTATTAGTATTTGCTATTTACTTCTACTATTGCTCAGTTATGGCAGTAGCAAAAAGTTGTTGCAAAGAAAACCATGCCAAAAAGTCCAATCTTGTGAGTGGGCATTTTTAGCTATCAAACGGAAGGCAAGTGCCGACCCTATTATGCATATAGTAGCCTCTTGACTCTCCTCTTCTTCCTCTCGATATCTCTTTTATCGTACTTGAACTCTCAGGACAGAGGATAGAAGATAGATATCAGTATGTACAACAATTGGGGAGGGGTGTGCATTGGCCGTTTGCTGGTATCCTTTCATAAAGAGGTGATGTGGGAGAGAAAGAGGGCTAGCAAGACTATGTAATACATTAATGCATTCCAATATATGCCCTGACTCTATGTAGAATGATGTTTCTCTACTATACATATACTATTACTGCACTTATTCTATTATATAAAAACTTTGATCAGATATCTTTCGTATCTTTTAAGCCACTTTAAACTGGAGTTGATTTGTATCGATACCATTTTTGATATGGGAAGAAGACAATACCGATAACTCCAAGGACAACAATGGGAACGAAGAAGACCAATGACCACATGCTTTGCTTCTCATCAACCACAACTTCACCATGATCATCACTAACAGTAGTAGCAGAAGCTGACGAGTCAAGCTGTGGCCCGAGATATACAGTCTTGATTAAATCTGGGACACTCTCTACGAATGTGCCATTGTTCAAGGCATTTGATATCAAGTGTAGTATCTCATGATGAACATCTGATACAGGCAATCCAACTGAAGATACAATCAGCCGTGTACTCCAGACTGTACAACCCTTGGCATTAGACAATGTCGGATCGCATTCACTAGTTTGTGATGTAATCTCATTACCATCTTGAGGATAGCGTACTTTGATAACTCCGCCATGACTTCGAGGCTCATCATTATCGTTATCTAATAGACTGCTACTTCTTAATAAGAACTGTGAAGATATCTTATCATCATCACAGCTCAATGTTGATTCAGCCACATAATATAGAATCCAATCCTCTAAATCGTTCATGTAATCATGGTTTGTTTGTCGTGACTCGACTGCGTATACAAACGAAATCTCAAATTCATCTACAGTTTGAGAGGAGTTGTTGAGTAGTATAAAGTTCTGCATCCTTTCATTGCAATTACTTTCATACACTGGTTCAGACCGACGAAGTACATTTGATGATATGAAATTGGATTCAACAGTTTCTTGCTGAACTATGGTATTGACCGAAGGTACTGGACAGATCCTTGTCATGTAGATACCTCCCCAGTTTCCTTCTTGAATTCCATTGGATGGATTACAAG
>Ga0214479_100982_pt1 | contig 13501 bp, 5 predicted proteins | sample M1_20Mar14CPVII9_5_FD_165054 | JGI IMG/M metagenome (GOLD analysis project Ga0214479, IMG submission 165054) | Marine eukaryotic communities from Monterey Bay, California, United States - M1_20Mar14CPVII9sort6BwellE14 | ecosystem: Environmental > Aquatic > Marine > Unclassified | place: USA...
GCATCTCTTACATACTTTACATAGTTCACATTAGTGCGATCGATTACACGAAACTTGCCGTTATCAGGATGCGTTTTAACAGATGTCAATACACGCAATAATGTATCAACCGCCATTACATGTGACTTAACACGATTTGCACATCTCATAATTTGTTCTTCCTTGGATTTGTTAGACATCTTTGTTGGTAATTTGAGATTCGGATGTGTATAATCTAACGATGTAGTCTTTGGTTTATGATTGTTGATATTGAATGGTGTTTTAGTTGTTGTTTTGTTGTTGTTGAAGCGTGATGTGGCAGCTTTTCCTGCATTGATTGCAGCTGCTGATTTTGGTTGTTTCTTCTGTGTTGTAGCAGCAGGTCGAGGTACCTTATTCTCCTTCTTCTTCTTTGAACTAGGCTTTTCATCCTCCACTTCATCATCAGATATCAAGTCGATAACCTCTGTCTTCTTCTTTTCCTTCTTCTTCTTATTCATAGCCTTCTTCTTCTCTATATCACGAAATGATATCATCTCCGCATCTTTCACCTGATTAGTTTGCTCCAATTGATTGACCTCCAAGCTTTCTTGTATTGCTCGTTTCATTTGCTCATCATTATGTTTTCTCACGTGTGTGCCCTCAGCGGCTGTGTTGGAAACGGCCGCTTGGGCTGTTGTAGCATCATGCATAACCACATCTTCATTATCATTACCACTACCACCCAGTAATAGCAACTCAGCAGCTCGTTCAACATTACCACCTGGAAGATGCGTGTTTTACAGTTTATGAAGATAAGAGAGAAGTGATTGGAACATATGTTAGTACGTATGGGTTATGAAGGCAATCACATAAGGCAAACTAAGTTCAAATGAAGTATACGTATGGCCGAGTCTTCATATTGAACACACCATAACACACAACAAAACAACACAAACTCGGACTTTCCTGTTGCATTTAATGCATGCTTAGAACGCTGTGCGTCAAATCCCATTGATTCCAATTGATGTATCTTTTCGGCAGTTTCAGTACCATGAATGAGTGTATTGGTTGCTCGGGATGTTAGATCTGTTAGCTTTTTGAATACCATTTTGTGTTATGTATTGTGTGTTGGATATTCTTACACTACAAAAAGTATGTATTTTGTTATGTTGTTAAAGTTGTGGATATGATTGATTTATACACTATATGATTACAAACACGCTGTATTCGTCGCTATCTTCTGCTTTATATATAGCTGTCGATATGATTGATTTATACTATCGTGTATGAAGACTCTGCCGATATCGATCGAATGCAAACGAAGATGAATGAGTATTATTTTTGTAGTGTGTTGTGATTTGCTCGCTCTTGCTCAAGTACTAAAGTTATGTATGCCTATGGGTAGGTTTAAACTTATTAAATGATGATATATTGATATATGAGGTCCACAACAGAATCTGCCGAAGATGCCGATATCGAAGAAGTCAAGGCAAAGAGAAAAGCGTGGAAAGTGGAAATAAATGAAAAATGTTATGATAAGAAGTTTCAAGATTCATTCTGAATCTCATAAGAAGTTTCATACGTGGCCCCTCTACGACCTAGCGCAGTGTGGTAATTTAGTGAAAGATTTTCAACAAAGATCAATTGATTTCAACACATAAAATAACAGAAGTCTATAATATTATAATATGACATCATCTAAAGAGGCTGTACTTTTCAATAGCGATACATTGTCAAAGATTATATCATATCTTTCTTCAATTGATGTACTCAATTTGGCACTTACGTGTACAAAATTTAGTGTATCTAAGTTAACAGTAGAATCTCTAATCGAGGAGAGTGCAAGTATTGCAATACAGGATATAGCAACAGAGGAACAATTAGCAGCGTTACCACATTATAATGGTGAAAGTTCGTTGGCAGATTATCACTACCTTCAACTGATGAGGGAACCTCTTACCTTTGATCAGCTTGTCGGGAAAGTCGCATATGTGAATAGTGGGGACAAATCATGTGTTAAGAATGATAGTAGTGTTAATTGGGGTACTGCATTGAGCAACAATATACTGAGGGCAGGAAAGCATTATGCATCATTTAAATTAGCCTCCCACATAGGTCATTTCTTTGTGGGGGTGATGAGACCCGGACAGGCAAATCAAAATACAAGTGGAGCTCCCTTTGAGAGTAATTTCTTCAACCATTTCTCTCGAAACACAAGACATGATGAACATAATGATAATAACAAGGTTCATTGTTGCTTCTACTTCTCATTTAATGGAATGTGTCGCATAAGCGAATCACCCCCCGGTAGTACCTGGGAGGGAATGGAACATATGTCCTCTGGTGATGAAGCAGGAATGCTACTAGATTTAGATGAGGGTACATTATCTGTTTACAAGAACAGACGGAGGCTAGGTGTAATGAAAAGTGGATTAATAGGTCCGTACTGCTGGGTAGTATCATTATATAGACAAGGAGATCTGGTTTCAATCAAACGGGGAACAATTCCATCATAAAATGATGTAAAATTAGAGCTACTTTTATACATTCAATGATGACGATTGATGATTGTTGTGAAGAATCATCTACTTATAAATTATTAGTTTGATTAGCCTTTAAGTTTTGAGAATACCCCATTTCTAGCACCAAATATATTTCCTGGGTCAATCGCTTTCTTCATTGCAACAAGTGTATCTAGATAACCTTGTGTATATATTTGATCAACAAATGGTGATCGTAGTTTACCCAAGCCATGATGATGACTTAGTGATCCTCCATTGTTTAAGATTTCTTGACGAGCTGCTCGTTCAATATCCGAAAAGACAGTACTTGGGTCTGAAATACCACTAATTTGCATGCAAAAGTAAAAGTAGACACATGCACCATCATCATAAAGCTGGGTGATTCGACTACATACGAATGGTACACCCGGAAGGGCACGGCACTTATGCTCAGAGTAGATTCTTTGTTTGGTAGTTTGAATAACCTGTATCAGCTTTGACCAAGGAACGAATGTCTCAAAACTCTCACCCAGAATATTATAGTTCAATGCAAAGTCTCGGAGGTAGGCAATGGCAAAAGTAAGATCATAACCAGCCTTGCCAACTTTCGATCCAGCTAGTATGCCTCCATGAGAAGAAGCTACCTCACGAATATACTTCTTCTGTAAGTTTACTTCTTGGAGCGATCCTTCAAAAGTAATGGTAGCACAAACTACAGACTTGTCTGTAAAGTCTCCTAGATAATACCCGATCTTCTTGGATATGATGTTGCGGACTGTTTGATATCTTGAGGTGTCTGGTTTAAGTGCCTGACCAAGACGGAACTGCTCATTATCAAGGAGTCTGACACTTGCAGGTTTCATACCTCGCATCTTTGACAGCTCTTTGACATATCTCATGCCAACATCAAAGTTTGGAAGTAAGACACTCTCATGAGATGTTGATTCAGCAAGAGGCCATATCTTAAGGACAGCACTGGTGATGATACCAAAACATCCTTCAGACCCAAGCATGATTGATGTTAGATCAACTCCTGTAGATGACCTTCCAACGCGAGACTTGTCTGTACTATGCTTGTTTGCTATTATTGTTCCAGTTGCACCAACCACACTAACTTCTCGTACAATGTCCTCAATATTGCCATACTTGTTCTGCTTCATTCCACTGGCTTTAGTTGCAATCCATCCTCCTAATGTACTAAACTCATAGCTATCTGGTTCATGCCCAATCGTGAAGCCGAGCTTTTCCATACTTTGAATCAACTCAATGCCTGTGATACCAGCCTCAACATGGATCAAGCCATCTTCTTCATTCACCCAAAGAACACGACACATCAACTTCATATCCACTGAGATCATTGGTCTTGGATCAACGTCTCTCTTGGGACAATGAGTCGAGTGTGTAACATTGGTACCTCCTCCGATTGGAATAAGACACCAATTGTTCTTGAAGGCAAGTGAAACCAAAGCCTGAACTTCTACCTCGTCCTTGGGCCAAACAACTACATCGGGAACACGAAAACGAAGAAGACCTGTTCGTAATTCGTACATGTCCTCCTGTGTATGCCCAGTTCCACGACGAGCACGATCAACTACCTTGGTCGATACTCTGCTTCTATCGTCACCAAGTATAGTAGTAATTTCAGAAAGATTGTCTGCATTAAGATTGCAGTTTGGTGTGTTGTTTCTCAAATTATCACATGCTAGTGGAAAGGTAAGACCATTGGGATCAATAACAACATTGAGTTCTTCCTCAACGAAACTAGCCAGCTTGGACAATGGCTTGCCACTCAAAATGTACCTTGATCCTTTCATTGTGACTTGCTTCGATCCATCAGGCTTGACATTCAAAACGAAGTACGAGTCTTGGTACCCCCATGCTCCAAATGATTCTGCGTCGGGATTATCTTGATGTACAGTACCGGGAATACACGATGGAAACAATGGCGAGATACTGTTAGGGTTGTTCTTGTTGAAGTGATGTTGGTACAAGTTTGACTTCAACATGTTTGATGCAGTCAACTTGTGCTTTACGACAACTTGCATCACGAACAAGGGGACACTTGAATCGATAGGAAGGTACTGGGTAACATGCTTTTCATCTGGAACGTGAAATCCTTTTGATTGAAGAGAGAGTATTACTTCCTCGACTACATTGTCTGCACGTTCAAAGCACTGAATCAGCTTGGTCAGGAGTATATTCACAGCTCTGCTGGAGCTGGTCTTCGAATCTAAGCGTTTATAGGAAGGGCATAGCCACAAAGACCACATTGGATGAGAGATAATCAGATATGGTCCAAGTAGGTGTCCAAACTGTAGCATGACCGTCCATGACAAGTCTTGATTATTAATGCCTTGATCTTGAATTGACTTGTTGTTTTGTGTTCCTCCAGGCCAAATCTTACATCCCAACTCTAAAAGAGCTTCAATAACTACTTCCTCTGATACATCAAGAGCAATTGAAGCTGCTTTAATGTGGCAGTTTGAAACCATGGCCCTACTTTGTTGATGAGATTGGATTGTATACGCCAACTCAGTGATATCCTTGCCTTTGTTTTTTGGCATAGCAAATGCGTCTGATACTGAGATGAATACACGCCCAATATTGACATGTCCAGTAAAGACATTGTACATCCAATTCACAAGCTTGAGTAAACTCATCTTCTCCCTCCGACCATGATTAGCCTCCTTCACCAACGCTTCTCCATCAGGAACACTTTCATAATTGATTGTCAATGGAAGAATAATGTACTCGTTACCAGTGTCTTCGGCAAGACACCGCAATAATCCAGTCTTGGGCTTGACAAATGTTCGATCCCTACTACGTTTCCCTTCGATGAAAACTTCGATACAAGCAGACTTCTCTTTGCCCCGTGTTATCCTTTCTATACTTTGTTTCAAATGATAATCCTTCTTAGTTCCATCCCTCTTTAAAAAGAAAGCATACGATCTCTTGGCAAGCCATCCAATAATTGGTATACTTGAGAAGTCAGAAGCGGCCGCTATATGAGGAATCTCAAGATTTAATTCGGGTAGCGAGAAGCAAATATAACTGATAATGAGAAAGTCATAGAATGATCGATGTGTCGGGGCTAGAATGACGTGAGGTTTTGCAAAAGACTTTGACGAACTTGACAGAGCTCTGGAGAGTGTCTCGAAAGAATCAATATCGATCTCTATCTCTGTTGAGGTGTAGCGAAAGATCTTTGCAAGAATCCAACCAGCAAATCGAATTGTCAAGTTACCCTTTGGTTGAGTGAGGGCCCACCACAGGTCAGATGCCGGCTTAACATGACTAGAACCTGCAACTACAATTGAGGTACTAGGAGGAAGAGTCCTTGTGCCAATCATTTCATTGTTGTATTCTCTCAAGTTGGTGTGGTTGAGTTGCCTAGACACTTTCTTCTTCTGATTCCTTTGCTTTTCAAGCATTTGAATGAATTCATGTGCTGCAACTGCACAACTGAACATGTACCTCTCTCCGTTGAAGTCGACGGGAGCAATGAGATCACTCTTGAAGTAATAGCTCTGGTTAGCAAAGGGGAAGAACAACATTGGCAAATCTATAATAGGACTCAAGGCCTTGAGATCACGCAGCATCCTTGGTTTTACTGGGAACTGGTCAAATACGTCAATCAATGCATCGAGTGGTGCTCTGATGAATATCGAATGAAGACGTTGGAAGGTAGCTAGTCGAAAGTTGAGCCATGGAAATAGTCTCGTTGAGAGTAGTAAACCAGCATATGCCACAACACGCGTAACATGTCCACAAACTATGCCAAGATGTGTGATAGAAAAGGCATACGCGAGCCATGAAAAGGATGAGCTCGCCGGAGAAGAAGCATCCCAGGCCACAGTTGCTATTGTACTTCGTGGCAAACTCTTGTCCAAGTCTTCACGTATATCACATGGTGACATGTCCTTCTTTTCATCTTCCGATCCTCCGTCTGCATAATAGTCACTCGACTCGACTTGTTGGCATTCATCACTTCTAAAAGATTTGGATATAACAAATCTACACACGACATCAACCGGGACGAAAGGGACTAATTCTTTGCCAAAGCACCACATGTTATATGGAAACTTGAGGTACAAACAAGCCGCTGCCACAATAGTCGATGGCTTTTCTCCAGCCCAACCTTCACATGGTTCTTCAACAGATGGTCCAACAATACTTGGTCTAATGATGATTGTTTCAACTTCTTCACTCGCCTGCTGCAGCAACAGTTGTTCACAAATACATTTTGAGAAAGTATATGTATTTGGAAAGCCTAGTTCATCCATTGCCGCCGAGGAATATGACTGTGTCCCAAGCATGGATTTGTACAATTCTACTGGATCATAAGGATGCAAAGAAAAGGCTTCCTCCGGTAACGGCTGAGTCTGCGTCCCCGTCTTTCCACCATGAACGAATGCAGTACTGAGGTATACAAACTTGGCATCATTCCTCTGTAGTTGCTTTGTCATACTTTGTAATTGTAGCGAAGATGTAATATTTGACACTGCCGCATCTTCAAGTGATTGAGAGAAACTAACAGCCGCGGCACAATGGAAGACATGTGATATATTCTTTTGATACAAGGATTTGATTTCATCACCTTGCATACCACAATTGGGCAGGGTGACATTGCCTTCCATAACATGAACGAGTGACTTTTTTTCACTTTGGGATAGGAAATCAAACATTTCTTGTGATAGTAGATGATCGATTCTTTCACAAGCTGATTTTCCTCTCTTGGATCTAACAATTACAATGACTCCACCAGATATTGAAAGTGATTGTCGATGTAGCAACAATTCACGAAGGAGGAGTGATCCGATGAAGCCCGTTGCTCCCGTAAGTAAGGCAAGATGTGGTTCATCATTGGTATTTCCACGTGAGGGTGGTGGTGGTACAGTTGGTATCTTGGTGGAATCCAACTCCAAGACTGTTGTAGATTGACCATAATTCAATCCTTCTCGACCTTCACGACTCCTCTCAAACGGCGACTTGAAGATCATACCACAATACTTTGCAAATGTGTTTGAAGATTCCAAGTAGATTGGGCCCATGTAATGACACAATACGAGTAGCAAGAGTAGAGTCATGACGAATGCACTGCTAATCCATGGACCAATAACGACTGCCAATCGGAGTATACTCCGAAATGGCACGAAATGGAACATGCCAAAGATTGAGAAATACCATTCAAATATACCCAAGGAAATGATAACTCCCTTCCTTAGTACTAGTGGCCGTTGTTGTCTCGTCGGTGTGAGCCGAGCATCATGACTCGTTACTTCTTCTGTTGTTGATGATGATGTCACATGTACCAAAGCATCAATCAATCTCTGTTGATCATTCACTGAATTCAAATTACTAACTGGTAAATACAAGATGTGATCAAATACATTTCGTACTCTTGGACAATTGTTTACACCGTCCTCCCCTTGTGTTGTGACAACAGGTTGCAATTGTGTCATACCACATGGGACATCATATCCACACTTTAATAACATTTTACTTGTATGCTGTTGTGAATTTACAAGTATTGGAAAGACCCAACCATACATGTTTTCTTCACCATTTGTATTCTTCAATAGTGAAATGTTGTTGTGTGCTACATTCGTATTCTTTAGTAGACGTTTTGCAAATGATTGATATTGTTGAAGTCTTTGATGAACATGTTTCTGTGTCTTATCAGAGTTTACCAATCGAGTATACAATAAAGATAGTAATGCCATACATGGTCTGTGTCTAATTTGTTGTATTAACTCATTCCTTCCACTGCCATATTCATTATCATTATCTGAAGAAGTAGAAACTTTAAAGCCCCTAAGTAATGAAACAACGACCATATCATAATTGAATCCAATCTTCTCAATTAGATACTTGATGAATCCACATAACAAATGAGATTTGGATATGACATGTAGTAACATACATTTGATAACTTTTAGTAAATACGATGAATGTGATTGTTGTTTATACATTGTATCTTGTATACGTTTCATTGATTGGATGGTATTTTGTATACTCTTTTCTTTTATTGTTGTACTGATCTTGTCATTATTATTGCTAGTTGTAGAAGATGATGAAGATGGGGTAGTAGAAGGTACAGTACGAATTATAGCCAATCCACCACCCAATGCAGTTGATGTTTTAATTGTACCAAATGAAAAGAAGGATATGTTTGCATATACACTGCCCGTGTACAAACCTCTTTTCCCTCTTTTTCCTTCTTCACCTTCTGGTGAAGGCATACCATAACACTGTGCACAATCTTCCCAAATTTCAATATCCCTCTCTTCTTCATTACTATTATTATTAGTATCATTGACAATGTCACGTACTTGTTTCATTATATTGGAATTACCAATAATCGTGCCAAATGGATGTACTATTAATATAGACACTGTTTGTTTTGTTATTGATTGTTTTAATTGTGATATGTTTATACCCCATCTTGTCTCTTCCAACTTCTTGCCATTATCTTCTACTTCCCCTTCTACTCTTTCTTCAACTTCACCTTCTGTAGCTGCTCCTGACTTGGAGAGTAAATCAACAGTAACTAACTTTATACCATGATATTTCATAATTGTAACCATACCCGGTATACTAACCGATGGTGCAATAATAACTTCTGAACCGTTTGGATAGGATTTAGTTAGTAGATATAAATCTAGGAGTGATCGTATTGATAATCCTGTGATTACTTTTGGTTGTTGCTGCTGTTGTTGAACTGTAGTAGCGTCACTCATTGAAGAGTCTTCACTAATTAAAGTCAGCCAACGTTTACCAATCCTAGTTTCATACCATCTACTCCACCCATTAGGATTAAACCTACCAACAAATATACCAAACAATATACTATTAATTGATAATATATTGTATATAATACAAATTATACATTTTAATAATGTAATAAATAAATGATAGAATGTTATATCTATTTGTCCACGTGGTATTAATGGATAGATTGGTAAACGGTATGATAGTTTGAGAGATTGTAGTAGGTTTATTGGTTGTGTGGTAGATTGTTGGCTATAACTTGTTGCTGTTGTTGCAGGAGGTTGTGAAGGTTCCTTCTTCTTGACAACATCTGTAGAGGAACTCTCTAAAGTCTCACCCTTCTTCTTATCATCATTATTATCACAATTATCAAGCTTATTGATCATTTCATTATACAATTCATAACAAACTTTACCAACATTATTTTCATCATCTTCTACTTCATTTTCTTCCACTTCGCAGTCTTTGTTGTAACAACTGGCAGCTACCTCTAAATAACATTTCATCGCCTTATATTTATCAATTACAATCTCTTCTTTGTTATTGTCGGAAGAGAGGGTGGAGGTAGAGAGTGTAGTGCAATGTTGTTTGGCACTTTGGATAGCATTATATTTCGCACGGCCTACTACATTGAATATTGATGGTACTTTCTCTTCTTCTCCTTGAGAGTTGTTAGAGTTAGTGGCAGTGGTGGCAACCTTGTAGTAGCCATATAATTGTAACTTTATTGTATCAGATATTGATGATGAACCGCTGCCGTTAGTGGTTGTGCTGGCTGTTGGTGTTGAATTGCGAATTAGTGTTGATACTTTGGTAAAGTATGTTGATATTATTGAATTGCGCTGTTCGTTGGCGGATGACATATCTGCTACTTACTTGATGATGGTTTGTTGTAAAGTTGTAGTTTTAGATAGTTTTTAAGTTACTTAATAGGTTGGTTATGATTGGAGTTAGCCGCTCAGTTTCAGTGTTATTATACAACTTAAATGCTACCAAACTCCTACTATTCGAAAGGACGTAGACTGATTAAGATGGTATGTTGTCAGTATGAAATGAGTTTGTTTAGCTACAAACTCTTATAACCTGCTACATACAAACCACATCGCTTTTGTCGGTATCCTTATCACTCAATGTCAAAAGTCACCACCAATGAAATTATAGTGTTAAGAATAGATCAAGTGGCACCTGAATAATAGAACAATATAGTTAGATATTATATATCTTTATTGATACCCGATATTTGTCTGTATCCGTGGCAAGAGTAGTACTGAATTTGATATACTTCATTTGTCGGTATCCTGCTTAGTTTCGTTCCGTCTACTTTTGGATAGTCACTACCATACGATACGATACGTTCAGTTTTATTTTGGCGCTGCTGTTAGTTGTACGATATTATATTAGTAGTTGTTGGCTGTTGATATTTGATATTGTAGAGCTGTTAATGATACATACATGATTTATAAGTGCTTGTGAGTCAACCGGTCTTGATTTAATTGAGACAATCTTCACTAAAGCTTCTACTAGGAGTCTCCTATTGCAACGACCATATTATACATATTATATCCTTACAATGAGCAGAGGTATATCAAATACAAACGACGAGTCATTCAATTCAGATGATGATATTTATGTAAATGGTGATGATGCGTATCCAGAGTATGGTGAGGTAAACAATACTAACAACAATAAACAACCATCTCAGTTATGGAATGATCAAATAAGACAAAAGACGAGAAAGGGCCGCATGGGTTCAGTTACTCAAAGTTTTGAAATGGTACCCTTATCAGATAGTGATGATAACGAATTAGATGATTTCAACTATGATAATGAAGAAGAAGAAGATGATGATGATCATATAAGGCGTAATAAGACAACAATACCCTCGGGTCATCCACATTCAGGAGATGATTACACAACTTCGCAAACCAAATTACCAAAAGTAGTATATCAATACATTTATCCACCCAATGTACCCCGATCTGTACAGTTATGCCGTGTTGAGAATATTGCAATACCTGCATGTTATTTGTTAGTTGGGTTGTTACAGGGATTGAGCGGTCCATTTACCAATGTTTATCCATTGGACTTGAATGCTAGTGAGGCACAACAGGTGAGATTATTATTTTGATTGGATATAATATGAGATAGGTTATGCTCGATCTTAAACTCTCTTTATATACATTTCTCACACATATCATTCACTCTTTACACACAGGCAACAATATCATCTCTCAAAAGTTTACCATCAACATTCAAATTAGTCTTTGGTTTCATCAGTGACAATGTCCCACTCTTTGGTTATAGACGCAAGTCCTATATGCTACTTGGATGGGCCATCACTTCGTTGAGTATGTTCCTGTTGCTATTCTTTAGTGACTTAAGTATGGATGCTGTCGATTTGATGAATGATAATAGTGAAGAATTGGGTGATGATGTGGATGAGGGGAGATATGTAGAAAGACAATTACAATCAACATTGAATGTTGATACAACAACAATCGGTCAACCACCATCCATACCATTCTTATCATTTACATTACTATTATTTGGTACCGGGTTTTGGTTTGCTGATGTTATGGGAGATAGCGTAGTCGCAGAGAAGGCAAAATTGGAGCCTGAGAGTTCAAGAGGTCATTTACAAAGCACATGCTATGCATGTAGATTCTTCGGCCTGATGATAGCAGCGCCATTATCGACAGTGATTTATAGTATGTATGGACCAAAGATGGTTGTAGTACTAATGTGCGGTTTACCAGCCATGATTGTTCCCTTAATAGTAATGTTCAAAGAGACTAAGAATGTGCCCGTGGCAAGTACGAAAGATCAATGTAATGAGATTTGGAATACTGTCTGTTCAAGAGCAGTGTGGCAGCCAATGGGGTTTGTATATCTTTATAATGTATTGCAAGTTGGTAACGCGGCATGGAAGCAGTTTCTCAAGACGGTATTGGACTTTACATCCAATCAATTGAATACGCTATTGATTGTGGCGTATGTTTTGCTATGGGTAGGAATAATGGCATACAAAAAGTTCTTCATCAAGTGGAGCTGGAGATCTGTGTACATATCCACAACACTTTTAAATGGATTGTTCTCTGCACTGCAAGTACTATTGATTAAGGGCCAAACATTTGGTCTTAGTCCTTTCCTCTTTGCCCTTGGTGATGACGCCTTTGCAGACTTTATCGGTGGGATACAGTTCTTACCAACAACAATTATGATGGTGCACTTATGTCCTTCGGGTTCAGAAGGGGCAAGCTATGCAATGTTTACCACAATGAGTAATAGTGCGTATACGCTGGCAACGGCATTCAGTACGCTCTTACTAGGAATCTGGGATGTTAGTAAGGAAGCATTTGAAGCAGGTCAACTCACAGGTATGATTAATTTGACGTGGCTAACGACGGCAATACAAGTTAGTGGAGTCTTATTTGTCGGATTATTACCACGAACGAAAGAAGATCTGGCCAACCTACATAATGATCCACTCTCGGGAAGTAAGATTGGCGGTTTCATCTTCCTGTTTGTTACCTTTTCCTCGGTATTGTATTCATTGGTTGCTGGCGTCTTGAACATTATAAAGCCAGGTTGGTCGGGAGAAAGTTGACGGGCTAGACTTAAATAAGCCTAAAAATACTTTAAAGCACCATCGGATCAACTGATAAGGTCTGTTGTAAGAAACAAGCTCAGGAATGGTCGTGCGGGAGGTGCATCTTTTATGCGTGCAGAGGACATTAAAGCATGGCTGCGCGGTATAGAGGATGAAGAAGACGAACGGTCACCTGCCGGGCCTGAGGCTGGTAGGAATTGGCGGTTGTTTGTTCAATTAATCCAGGAAATCTGGAGGACGGGCGTCATTCCCCAGTCGATGTTGTGGATTATAGTCGTTTTAATTCCCAAGGGTAATGGAGATTTCCGCGGGATTGGCTTACTGGAACCTATTTGGAAGGTAATCGAGATGATTATTGATACTAGATTGGAAACGATCGAGTTTCACGATTGTCTACACGGTTTCGTGAAGAAGAGGGGTTGTGGTACAGCTACCCTGGAGGCGAAGCTCGCCCAGCAACTTTGTTACCTTAGGCAGACACCCTTGTATACCGAGTTTTTAGACTTGCGCAAGGCGTACGACGCTATGGATAGAGAACGTTGTTTGGAGATATTAGAAGGCTATGGAGTTGGGGTTAACACGCTACGGCTTATCAAATTCTTTTGGGATAATGCTGAATTGGTATGTCGAGCATCTGGGCGGTACGGTGAGATATTTC
>Ga0214479_100983_pt1 | contig 13499 bp, 10 predicted proteins | sample M1_20Mar14CPVII9_5_FD_165054 | JGI IMG/M metagenome (GOLD analysis project Ga0214479, IMG submission 165054) | Marine eukaryotic communities from Monterey Bay, California, United States - M1_20Mar14CPVII9sort6BwellE14 | ecosystem: Environmental > Aquatic > Marine > Unclassified | place: USA...
GATTTACCGGCCATGAATTGACCTCCGCCATTAGATAACTGGATGATAACTGGAGAGTTCATCTTACTCGCCGCTTCAAGGGCTGCGTTTGCGGTTGAGGAGCTGGTATATTTATATTAGGAGAGGTGTACATTATGGATCTTATGTGGTTAGATGATGTGATATAAAACAATCTAAAACAATCAAGCATACAAAGACATCGTAGATACATTAGTAATCAGTTAGTTGCAAAGACATACCTTGTGCAGTTAAAGGCCGGGATAGCATAAACATTATCACGGGCGTGCTTATGTAATTTCATCACATCATCTCCGGTGATAACACCGACAGGTACGTCACAAGCAGAGTGCGCCATTGTTGTTGTCTATATGAATAGCACGGAAAGGAAGATAATGATTAGAATTAGAATAGTTCATAGGAAATACACATCATGTGCACATCCAAAAATTTACCTGTTGTTAGTAGATAAAAGATATTTTATGAGATCAAATATAGTGCAATGTGTGTGAGGAACAAAGATATGAGGGGAGGTTCAAGCAGATGACTGCGCGTCATGCAAATGCGTGGCCGGCAAAAAATGCCCATTCTCATGAAATTTTTTCATTTCCTCCTGCAGCTCCAGACTCCAGTCCTACTCTCATGTGTGACTGTCACGTGTAACTGTCACAGGTTCAATGGCGTGAAGTGAGCCCGTGATCTATCTAACATCTAGCAAAGAGCATCAAGGTATGTAGATAATAATATCGAGGTAAAAACGATAGCATATATGAATATAGGTATGTGCATATTATAGTAGTAGACGCAGTTTGACTATTGTTTATTGATTGGAGGAAGGCTGGATTAATTCCTATCGTATTGCAACAACGAAATTGGTGACAACTGACATAATGTTCTGTTTATCAATACTGGTTGGTGTTGAATGTATAATCTTATTGTTTATAGGTGACATTATTTTCTGTTTACACTATATATTGATTCTATATTCACAAACTTCTCACATAAACTTATCACATACCTCTATTTGTAATTGCAGCAACAGATACGCCTGATGTATAATAAATACTGAATATTAGTAGTATTATCGTATCATCAAACATATTGTGTTAGAAAATGAAAACATACGAGCAACTATCAAGTGCAATAATGAATGGTAGTAGTAGTAGTAATAATGGAAGTACAAATAGTAGTACCCTTTGTCGATTCTTTTTTCAGAGCGGGTACTGTAGAAATGGCGATGCATGTAAGTTTTCTCATGATTCCAATGGATTATCACGTCAGGAAGCACTAAAGACGATTCCATGTCCGTATTATGCCTCTGGGTCATGTCGTTTTGGAGATAGATGTGAACTATTACACGAAGAGATAAAAACCAGTGATGAAGTTTGCGGCATATGTTTAGAAAATACAATTGAAAAGGGACGCAAGTACGGAATACTTTCTGCGGTAGCCTCTTAGTTAGATGCCCAAAGAATACAAATGTTGTATTGAGACGAATATCATTATGTGGCAATAGATCAATGGATACAGATGATGATAATGTCGATAGTACTACATCTCAAACATCGGTTACACTGACTGTAATCCAGTTATGTGGAGATGCAAGGATACCGGTGTAGTTAGAGAATCCTAATCATTGTAAATCGAAGTCAAAGCAATTTGATAGAATTGGTGCAGTTGATGTAGGTAAAATGAGATAGCTGAGTAGACTGCCATAGTACCTAAATTACTGAATATGGTACTCATTTTTCTTTCAAATGGTGGACTTCGTTGACGACTGAGGGATATAAAGTATCCCATAACAATTTTTACCCCTCACTCAAAATTTGATACAGTGCTGTTGTTGTATGTAGTTGTACCTAGAGCACAGAGATAGTTACCATGTTTAACGGCCTACCAATACCCCATCGAATAGCAGGATTTGCGCTATTAGCCACTGTGATCGTATTAGTCATCCTTGCGCATAATTTGAGAGGCGATATAGATGAAAATGGTGCAACACCACTTCGAAATTCTCAGTACTCTTACACAACAGAACATCACTCACAACATCAGCCACTGAAGAATATAGTGCTAGGCCCAACACCACAATCTTCAGGGGAAAAGGATCCTATGTTAGGACCTACAGAGAAGGATGATACAGATACATCATATTACGTCTTCTTACAAAAATTCCCACTGGAGAATAGTTGGAAGATGATATTTCATACAGAAGTAATCGTATGTCCGCGTGACACCTTTGCAACAGATACAGAGTTTTTAGGATTGTTAGATGGATTAGTTCAGAATACATTGTCACCATCCCGGTTTGTTGAGAGTAGTGGCGTAGGCAATGATGATACAACTAAATTGCCATTTGCTTTAATAGAAAAAGAACAATGGATGAAACAATCAGTTGCAGGATGTGTTGAGCTTGGATACGGAGGCGCTAATTGTGGTAATCCGTGTTGTGGCTCTCCACATAAACTGGAGAATAGAAATTATGCATTAAACTCTCATCAAGCGGTTATTGAAAATGCCATGGGTGATTTCAAAGAGTTGTTCTTTTATGGAATGAGTGGTACATCAACACCAAATGAAAGTGAGAGCGGCGGAGTTAGTGGAATTAGCGGCGATGATGCATATAAAGCAGTATGCCATGGGCGTAAGTATCCATATGTTTGTTGATATGTGCTGTGTTCATATGACATGCTCAATGTGTTGAACTTCTGCATATGCATATGATATGCTCACATGATATGTCTTTTATTGTATGTTGTCTACTATACAACTGCACATTAAATATATAGATATGAATGCAGTAGAAATGGGTAGTCAGCCCATCTGTGTATCGAATTGGGGAGGAAGAGATTACAATCCTTTGACAAACAATTGCAATACTTTTACCTCAACGGTATTAAAGTGTGTCTACGGCTTCAGTGATGCCAAGCCACATTTAGGAGTTAGTGATATGAGGACTGTAACATGTCCAAATGAAACTACACTAGCGGGGAAGCAGGTCCAACAATGTCTTATTCCTACGTTTGAAGTTGATGCAGTCTCTATGGTGCAGTAAAGTATGTTTTGAAAGTGTATAGAATTGAGTCTGATGAATACTTGTGAAATGTAAAGTAGAGCTATGAACATAAACATAAATAAAGGATGTGTAGAACATTTATATCAATTGCAACATAAAGATAACAAATACATAGTCCAGTATTGGGGGACAACTACATAGGAATTCAGTACTCGAACGGTATCTTGGGGGACAACCATCCCCTCAATCATAAAATTATGCGATTTTAAAACTAAGATTTCCTCGTAGTTTTTGCTAAGAAAAGCACAATGCACAACTATTATTTTGGCATAATTTGTTGATTGAGGGGACGGTTGTCCCCCAAGATACCGGTCAAAGTCCTTGTTAGAGCACAACTTTAGCTGCTCATTACGAGGCCGCCAGAGGCTGCCGAGAATCAATACATCATCGCATCCTCAAGTATTATACCTATAGAGAAGGTATCTACTCTATTTTGCTATAGTATAACAATGATACCTCTATTTCTAAGCAAGTCTAGATTGAGTATGTATTCTACCACTTTTGCATATATAACGCTTCTACATACGTATGATATACGTATCTAGGATATGAATTCATAGTTTTAGTATTTAATAATGTGCAGAATCTAGTTTATTGCAATATGAACTGGTTTGGGGTATGTTATGTGATGTTTTCATGCATTTTCTAGGCATATGTTGCTGTTTGTATCTTACGAGCATATTGCAATCCAATAACCATTGAGTTGGACTATAATTCGATACATGCAGTCTTCTAGTACCTCAATAGTACTACTCCAACCATCCCTATTGTCATTTGTATGTTAGTAGATACAACAAATCATTTTGTGCATATCATGTGTGCATTTTGTACATCTACCGCTATCGGATCCTCTAAATATCCCCATACAGCCAAACCATGCCAGATATGCAGCAGAATACATTCTCATATACCTATTGTTGATTGTTGGTGCATCACCATACTTATTCTACCCGTATTGCTCCATGTAGAGTTGTTCTTCTACCACCACATTTTTCCACAAATTTACGGAGGTAGCGTATGCCATAAATGCTGCTTCATCTCGAGTATAGGAGGTATGATACGATCATCTAACAATTCTCCAATACATAACTATTAAGGGTTATCACGCAGTTGAGTATTGTATATCATATTGGCTTCACAAATGAAGCCGGCCGCTCGATGCATCGTCGTCTATCATTGTTCTTGATCGGCTGATGTTAGCATCGATATCATAGTAACTACGATAGTGGTAGTATTCATATTTGCGAATATATAGGAGGAGTAGGTTCTCATTATGATTCTGTATTGATATTATACTGACCATTGTAGTTATTGAGCTAGCGTAGTAGAAGAAGAGGGCTCAGCGTCATGGTGAAAATTCTTAGAGTGAAAAATTGTGATGAGATTGAGGGGCGGAGCTTTTCAACTTTGCAAGGTAGCCATGACTTAATTTACTTATATTTACCTTGGTATATACAATATGAAGTTGGGGGACTGTTTGTCCCCTAATCTTCAGAGAATCGTACATAAGTTTACGACTATCTAGAGTGACAGAGGATAGATCGTACTCATGAGCCGAGTACGATTCGAGTACCACCATACGAATAAACTCCATTTTTCGTAATACTAATTTTTTGGATCATGGCGTCGACATATGAACGAATGAGGAGAGGAGCCCTCAACGAGATAAATAGAAAGCAGCTTAGCATGGTTGAGTTGTAGTAGCAGTAGATGAGCAAGAATGCATAGTAGAGATAACACAGTAAATCATAGTGAGGGACAATAATATAATTATATTGCAAACACAAGTTGTGCACGACAAGAGAGGAGCAATATCTTTGCAAAATATATAACAACTAATTTCTATCCATATACATAATCGTTCAATGTTTGGTGAATCACCACAAGACGCAATGGCACAACAATCCTATTCCAAACCAAATTATGATAATTCCTCTCGGCCGACATCTGGAGTAGATACGGGACGAGAATCAACTGCGATGGCATCTCACAAGGGTGTATCTGGTACAATCCTTGAAGCAGCCTTTGTAGATCCAGCCTACTCATGGCCACCAGCTGAAGGACAAGGCAAGAATGCAATTGAATTACAAGCATCCACGGCATTAATGAAAAGTGCTGCACCAAATGATGCCAAGAATAATATTAATGATGAAGAGATTAGTTTATCCCCCAGTATGTGCAGTACTGATGATGAAGGCGATACTACGGGTACTCGACCAAGATTCAAGGTGAAGAAGGTTACAGGTGTTGAGACACAATCTAAAACCAAGGGTATGCTATGCTGTAGACGTAATGTTGATGAGGAGGTACTAAACACTAAAGAAGTACGTGTTGATGAGAATGGTAATCCAGTATCAGATGCCGAAGCAATGGAACGTCAACAGGAATTTACACACGAGCGTAATATTGCAAAGTTATCAAAGAATCAACGTGCTGCGGAACGTCAGCGTCGTATATTGGCAAAGAAGAAGAAAAAACGTCGTGAGGCACGTGCCGCTGAGCGATATCGTCGTGTACCTGAGGGGATATTGATTTATCGATTAGATACGTCAGATCGTACAGTTACATTGGTAAGTGGTCCCAGTAGTAATACGAATTTGGAAACATTGATTAGACAGATTGTGGTAGTAGGAGCCAAACCGGGCAGTGAAAGTTCACGACGTGGTATCTTATTAACAGATGCCGATGGCACTCAACATAATTTGGTAGCGTGTGAACAACGTACGGCAATTGCATGGTTGGAATCTATTGATATGATGTTGGCTAGTCGTCCAAATGTTGCAGTTCAAGCGAAGTTGGCTGAGAGCGGACATTCCAGTTTTTCAAAGTTTGGAAATTCGCAATCATCAGGTTGGGCCAAGGGTAAGGAGGGGAAGTTATCACAGACTGAACGTGAGGAGATTGAGGAACGATATGTAAACTTGGCGGCTTATTCGAATAACTTGATCCGAGCAGGTGCTGTACCCAATGCTCCCGCGAAGAGTAAGAGTGCCAAGGCGGCTGCCGGGGGTGCCGGTGGTATATACTACACTGTGACACAAGTGCGTGAGGATGGAGAAGAGTATGATGAGGAGACACTTGAAAGTATTGCAAAGCGTCGTGCAGTGATTAAAGACTCATGGGACTTCTTTCGTATGGTATGCTCATTACTGAGAGATCGACGAAAGTATGATGAGGTATTCCGTCGTATGCAGTTGGACCCCGTGTATCCATACTTGAATTCAATGACTGGTTTGAATGATCCTGGTGATGATATGGCCATGGGCGGTAATATTGGTGCTGATAAGCCATTGACTCAAGTTCATCGTGAGGAGTATGATGATTTGAGTAACTCAGCTATTGCACGAGATTTGGTATCAAGAGCAGAGGTGGCACTACCAAGTCTTGTTGAGATTTGTAAGGCATTAGCAGGAAGTTTGGGCATGGAGGAAGTAGGTGTTGGGCCCGTTAAGGATGCCGGTGCAGCACTTCGAAAGGCTGAAAAGAAGTATGAAGGCGATGTACTCAAAGTTACCGACTACTGTCGTGCATTACTTGTGGTTAAAGACTTTCCTACCTTGTTGGCCTTGTTGGAACTGGCACGTGATTCGTTTGGGCCATTGATCCGTCGTGTCAAGCTTTCAACTCTCAAGACAGATCGTAGTCCCAAGCCGGGAGGATATCGTGACTGTGTTATCAACCTCGAGTTGAAGGATCATATCTGTGAGATTCAAATCCATCTTTGGCCAATGTGGGTAGTTTGTGGTGTAGATGGCTTCCGTCACTACCGTCACTGTCTTGAGTACTCAACAGATACGTTTGGTGATCCATATGAGGCATTAGCTGGCTTGGACCGTAAGACAATGGCTGAGTTAATCGTCATGGCCGAGGAGGCAGTAGCTGACATGCCATTAGAAACTCTCGAATGGTACCATGAAAAGTTCATCTTGGATTACTTTGCCGAGGTTGGATTGTTCCTGAATCATGGCTTGTATGAATGGGCCGAGACTACATTGCGGGCATTGATCAAACTTCGTTGTCAGTCACCTGACATTGGTCCAGATCACCATGAAACAATCACACTCTATGGATACCTCGAACAAGCATTGCGTGCACAAAAGAAGAACAAAGATGCCGACGAGGTGGCGAAGAAGATATACAAGAACAAACAACAGAAGAAGACAGAAAAGGTTGATGCTGAAAGAAGTTTATGGGATCAGTGGATCCAAGATCCATTTGAGAGTATAGTTGATCCCAATAAGAAGGAACGGGAGGAAGAAGAGAAGATCAAGAAGGAAGTTCGTGCTAGTAAGAAATCATGGAGAAAGATACGTGAGGAGAGATTCAAGTTCTTAGATGGTGCAGAGTAGAGTAGCTGTGAGATGAGTTTGAGTTGTGACAGTATATTAGTGCCCGAGAGCTAGATGTGGGTGTGGCAGCAAAGAGAGCAAGAGCTGTGATCCTGTTCTGAAGTGTGAAAGTATGACTTTGTATATATATTTTTGTTTAAGATTTAAAGGTAAACAATGAGATGTGACTATAAGACTCACATTTGTTTAGTTTGACAGCTTCGTGTATTGAGTAACACTAACACTCAAGCAAAGATATTCTCTTTACCTTGCTTCCTCATCTTACCTAGATGAGAGTAAGAAAAGAAGGCGGAGATTCTCTCCCCCAAGATACCATGCCGGAAAAAACAATATCCCAGACTAGGAGTTTCCCTTTTAGTGAAAACTGATAATTCTGATGACACCTCAATCAGCTGCGGAATCGATATAATTTGGTTGCAGAATATAAGTAATATAGTAGTAGCGGCTCCGGGAAAGTCCGCGTTAGTATTGTTTTGTGATATGAATTTGTATATTGACGTTGCAAACCAGATATACTAACAGAGTTATAAAATCATCTCTCTTGATCTCCATACACTGTAACGCGATAGAAGGAATATAATATATAGATAAATAGGATGGGCGTTGAATTGATGAAGGATGAGTACGAGTGGGCAGTATTTGCTCTCAAGTAGCAGCCAAATATCAGTCTCATAACTTTGGCTGATATAATATAATTGAAGGCTGAACTACTTCACTACACGGGCACCACCCTAGAAGCAGAGAAAGGCAAGGCAATATAGATAGACTATATTGTCAATCGTCAGCCATCTGTAAGTATCTTTTCTTCTTGTATAGTATACTTTATACACATACTTCTCATGTCCTTCATCTCTTCATCAACTTTGCAGTGCATCCAAATAGAATCAAATCAACCCAATATCGAACAAATACGCACAATACCCACATAATAACAAATCATGGCTGCAGGTACTCTTCTCGTGAGCCCTGCACCATTACTCACTGGGCAGATTCTAACCGATACTACAGTTAAGCTCAGTGCATCTAAAGAAGACACAACCATGCTAATGCTAGAGGAAACTACTACTCCCTCGCATGTCTGCGAGTGGATGACTACAAACTTACGTCTACCACGAATTAGTAATTACTCAAAAGAAGAAGATACTTACCTCTGTTTACCAGTACATGTTTCAGAAGCATCCTATTTCAAGAATAATGAAGAAAAAGAAGAATATAAGGATGATGCCTATGAATCAACTGCCTCTGATTTACGCTTGATTCAGCTACATCAATATCTTGCTAATCTACCTCTATTAATGTTATCTAACCAAAGATTTCAATACAGTAATCCTGCAACTCAAGGATCCATCAATCAATACAATCAAACACGTCGATCAAAGTATGACCGTCAATCTAAACTGCAAATGCCTCCAAAGCAATGTCCTCCTCCTCACCGCTTGATCACTTCTACTAACTCTGGGAGAGTGATCAATGTCCAACAAGGGGAAATTGCACATTGTACTCCATCACAAGCAGACACCATTTGCTCTGACGACGCAACTACATGTCACATTGTAGCCTTATGGAGTCGTTACTCTAGGTCAACAACAGAGGACGGTGATAAGGTTGTTTTAGCCACTATTACTCATATTGATGGAACGGGATATGAACAATGTATTAGAAATGCAGTAAATGAACATGTTAGATACCATTCGAATCATGCAAAACAAAACATGAGTACTGCCACTGAAGATGATGGAGCTATTAATATGTCCATCCACCTTATGGGGGGCTTCAATGATGTTGAAGGTAGCTCAATTGAAATTACCGATAGTATATTGCAGACTCTTGCGGCAGTATCAAACGAATGCAATAGCTATTCATACATTGGGGGGATTCCCCCTTTATGCATGACACTCGAAACTTGTGCTGTTGGGTCAGCTAATGATGACGGGTCTGGTAGTCCCCTAGGAAGAGGTCTTGCCATCGATGTTGCATCAGGAAAAGTCTTCTTGGCAGAAGTAGAAGATATCGATATGCAAGGACCAGAAGCTATTCTTCGCAGTGTTCGCCTTTGGGCTAATGCATTCCATAAACGAAGCAGAAGACAGAGTGGCAAATTGCATGTGATCCATGATCACACCCATGATTACATCACCATTGAGCCGTTCTTCTTTTGTCCTTCTCCAGCCGCCAAGAGTTTGCTAGACTGTAGCAATGAAGAACTTCTCAACATTACATCTACAAGCCCAGAAGTAGAGAAGTTTAACTTTGCTGCTAATGTTCGTGAGTCATTGATGTTTATGAACCGTAACAAGAGCTCGGTTGTATTTCCTAGGAATGAGCCATTGAAGTATAAACGTGTGGGTCTAAATGACTGGGTAGTCTTTGACTAGTTAGCCAAGCAAGGGACAGTTTTCTAGAGAGTCCCAATGTGTACAGAAAGAAAGAACAGGACAGAAATATAAGAATAGATATTAGAGATGTAACACTAAGTTGTGATTATGATATTATGAATGATGTGTTTAGTGGTTTGTCAACATTTTACTTCGGCCTCAGTCAATTTATCGTTCACTGCCTTTTCCTTTTGCTGTTGCTGTTTTTCCTTCTTGTATGTAGACCCATCAATAGCAAATATCAAACCGATTGAGCCACAGCCCAAAGCAAACACAAACCACAAGGATGCCCACATGATTACTTATACCTCCCCAGTACTCAGCTACTGACTGAGCATCGCCTTCTACTTCCTGTCCATTGACATATCCAACGCCACCGAAGAGTTCACTTATATTGTCCACTGCATTGAAACTAGTTGTTGCCGCTGATATATGGTATATGATAGTAGTATGGTCTAAGAGTACAAACACTACATAACTTGCAATTTATCTAGCCACTTACCTAGAAACGAATACAAGTATCCAATGTGTATTGCTTTGAGCTTCCAAGCACACAAGATTAGTCCAACCGCCATGATTGGTAGAAATATGAGACCAAACAGATTACGAACATACATCAAACAACTCAAAAGGATTGCAACGCCGATAGAAATTATTCCGATAGTGGGACCTCGATATGTTCTTCTGAAGAGTAGGAGAATCATTCCTAAGACTGCGGTTCCAGTATATCCTGCACTGGCTACAAAACCTCGTTTAAATTTTGACCCTGATGTAATGTGTATGCCAAACCCGATGTATCGGGATATATTAATAGTTTCTGTATGCCTCCTCCTGTGAGTATTATGCAGCAGTGCCGTGAGACAACTCATGTATCCAAGTACTAAAGATTTTGAAGGGATATAATGTATATGATAGATACTTTGTATTCATCAACAATATCATTGCAGTGATTGCAATTAGTAATGGTTTATCTCTCTTAATAAACTTGGTTATCCGAGTATCACCGTCATTAACTGTTTGAGATAGTAGATGTTGTTTCTTACTTTCCTCGGCATCTGTCCCGCATACCTCTGGTGGTTCTACTCCGCATATTATAGTATCGTTATCCATTGTTATAGTATATTATGATGATATGGATTGAAAGGGCCCAAGTATTAATATGCTTTGCTTTTTGAATGTTAAAATCTGATCACATCTCGATGGGCCAAAGCTATGATATGTATGGGAAATGGTCCAAGTATTTGCTTTGTTGAGAATGATCATAAGAAGTGTATAAAATCTAATCTCAGCTCCGCAGGGCAAAGTTTCATATATCAAGGAGGTACCTGTATATATTATCTCTTAATGAAGATTAATTATGCAAAGCATAATAATAAAAGCATACCCTATTTGTTGGATGCAACTCTCGATATAGCTAATTACGTTAGCTCGCCATTCTATAATTTCAATTTTAATTGTTGCTTTATTTGCTACAAATTTATCGTTACTACTTCATTACTAACCTAGAGGTACCTCTTTCTATCCCCTGCTATATCCTCAGTATTGCAATTGCATTGATATACAGTATATATTCCGATAGGTATAAGTTCCGACATTTGATACCCCAACATCAAAAAATAATTTCACATACACCTCATTGCCATTGCAACCACAATATTGCATACCTCATTCAACATGTCAGAAACTACCTATACCAACCCATACCAACAATGGTTGAAGAGAATATTAAAGGTAATGAAACAGCAATCAGCGTCTGGATGGATTACTGTCCGTGCAACAGATGACTTTTATGACTCGGATGATGACATGTCGATTGATGATGAACTTGTCGGTGAAAAGGCCCAACAAGAGGTGAATTACATTCGATGTATCATAATGACACCCGAACGTGAAAAGGCAGTTGATGAAATGACACAGCTTCTTCTCGGTAGTAACCTTGGAAAGAAGACAAAGATGATTTGTCCATCCAAATTTGCAGATAAGGTATTGAAAGCATTTCATACCATGCAAACTCAGTTCAAGAACTATCGATATTGGTCAAAGAAGCTAAACATCCTATTGGGCTTTACAATTGTAATTAACAGATATGACTGTTGGTTAGATTGTGAAAAAGAGGGAAAGATGGACGAGATGGTATCTGGACTCTTTGACATGTGGAAGAAGATTATGCATCGAAGTGATAGTGATTTGGATGTTGATTCTTCATTTACTAGACCAGGTTTGGATCATCTCGTTTTCACCTTGTTTGATAAGATCAATCCATTTGAGGACTGGACATTCTAGATATTTCTTTCTTGGGGATAGGTATGGTGAGTTGCATAAGATATATCCTTTTTGGGAAAGGGATATACGAGAAAAAGAAACCTCAACATTGAGTAGAACATCATTCAGTAAGATGCATTAAAGAAGTGTTATAAAAAAGTTAGACTATCCTATTCACTTTCCGGGGTTCATAATGTTGAATGGATCGATCGATTGCTTCAGCGATTCCATCATCCTTACTCCACCCTCTCCGTACATTCTTCTCAAGTATTTCTTTTTGCCATATCCCACACCATGTTCACCTGTACAAGTCCCTCCTACTTCTATAGCTCTGTCTGTTAGGTTCTCGATTATCTTTTGAACATTATCTCTATAATCTTTTGTATCATTCTTTTTCAAAGGAAGGATACAATGGAAATTTCCATCGCCTGCGTGACCAAAGCATCTAAGTTGTAGTATAGAACAAGCAAGGGTATGGGTTAGAATGGTATCTCTAGAACAAGAAATAACACAAGTTGATGCACATCAACTCACGGTCCAATCACCCCTAGCTCCTTTACGTCTTGAGCTGTTGCTGATATGATGTCAGCAAATGATGAAAGCGGCACACATACATCTGTGAGAATTGTTGACTGGGGAGTGGCACCTTCATCGTCGTCATCATTAGCATTGCCAGGTCGTAAAGCAATAGATGAGTAGTAAAGCCGATGTCTTGCAGCCCAAAGTGATTGCCGTGTTGATTCATCAGATGCAGATTCGAAGTTTGTAGCTTGAAAATCGCCCACACAGATGTCTTGTGCCGCGGTTAAGTCTTCCATAACACTTGTTTCAGAGTGACTTGCAAACTCTAGAAACAAATGTGGCTTCACTTCCATTGGTTTGATGATATCGTCGTCACATAGTGTTTTGTTAAAGGCTTGAATACTTTGTTCATCTAATAACTCTATCCTCGATATTGGTATACCGATCATCTTTATCATTGCAACAGCTTCAGCGGCAGAGTGAAGATCGTCAATAGCACAAGAGGCTGCAATAGTGTGTGCTGGGACTGGGTGTATCTTGACCTTGACATCAGTAATAACCCCCAGAGTGCCTTCACTGCCAGTTAATAAAGCTGGAAGGTTGTAACCCGCAGATGACTTGAGTGCATTGCAACCAAGATGAACAGCATGTGGCTTTGTTGTGTCATTCGTATCTTCATCGCAAACAGAAGATATACTTGTTGGTGGAAGTATAGCATTCATTGCCAAGACATTCTCTCTCATGGTTCCATACTTTACAGCACTAGTTCCACTTGCTCCAGTGCTTGTCATTCCGCCAATAGTGGCGTCTGCACCTGGATCAACCATGAACTGCAAGCCGGTATATCTTAGAGCCTTGTTTAATGTGTTTCTAGTAACCCCTGCACCAACTTGGACAAAGCCATCACTTCCCACTTCT
>Ga0214479_100984_pt1 | contig 13448 bp, 10 predicted proteins | sample M1_20Mar14CPVII9_5_FD_165054 | JGI IMG/M metagenome (GOLD analysis project Ga0214479, IMG submission 165054) | Marine eukaryotic communities from Monterey Bay, California, United States - M1_20Mar14CPVII9sort6BwellE14 | ecosystem: Environmental > Aquatic > Marine > Unclassified | place: USA...
CACGAGGAACTGGAGATACAATGGATCGGAACAGCCACCATATCATCAATCGTTGCTTTCTTCAACTTTCTATTAATGATATCAATCCTGCGTGTGAAAGAAGTACGAAATAAATCCTTCAATTGTTACATATTAGCGGTATTGTTTCCAGATTTTCAGTTTGCCTTGAGCTGTGCGATTACATGTTCAATGAATGCAGTGAAAGGTCTCTACGTCGGCGAGGCAATGTGTGGTTGGCAAACTTGGTATGCAGTATTTGGATTTGCAGCAAGCTGTTGGATGAATGCAGTAATCAGCCATCAATTATATACCATGTTGAAAGTTAGCCACTTTCGGGGAAGGTAAGTGAATAATTCATTATGAAAACTTTTTTGTGCACATCTTATGCTCACTTTATATCCATGTATCTGTAGGTATAATTCTCCAACCATAACTCATGTTGCAAAGCAAACTATAATTGTTTATGGATATTCTGCATGTTTAGCTAGCTTGGGTACCTGGAAAGCATTTGGATTACCATTCAAAGCTGGTATATATCAAGGATACGCCTGCTTGATAAAGGACTACGATGATGCATCTACCATATTCTTTTGGTTAGGTTTTCTTCCTTTATGTGTATTAATACCATTGGTATATGTGCTATCATGTATTATACGAATCGTTAGAGGGGGTATGCTGCCGCCACCAGGACAGAGAACTACACTATGGATGTACTTTAGCCTTATATTCGTCTTTGTATTCATGTGGCTACCGTTTATAATCATCACATTTGTTTATGGTCCTGCTTCACCGACGGTTGACTCAACTTGGGTATTATGGGTTGGTGCTCAGTTTTCACACTTTCAGGGGTTGGCAACAGTTTGGGCAATACTCTTTAAGAAAGATATCAGAGCTGCCTTCTGCGGGACGGTAACATTTGGTAGATATAAGGGAAAATTTCAACAAACATCATCACAAAATGGATCGAGGAGTAATAGTTCCGGAATGATTAGTCGTACCCAACGGTTGACATATGATAGAAACAACAGCAATGAAAACACAAGCAATAGCAATGCAAGGCATTCTTTCATTACTCGAGAATCAAGAATGAGTTCGTTACAGCTCGAGAGTATAGCGGAGATTTTGGGCATGTCGGAACCGCTGCCCATTCCAAACAATATAGAAGAAGAAGGAGAAAAGGAAGAAGAAGAATGGGAAGAAAACAAGCCCTATACTGATGTTTTTGCCAAGAGCAGTATAAGGAGTTCATTACACGAAGATATCGATCCAGAATTACGTGGCCATCTCGATTTTCTTAACGAATCAGATGACGAGAAAAGCTCCGAGATGTTAAAAAACAACCCTACGCACTTGTGTATTGTTAAAATGTAAATAGTAGCTATATTAGGTTAGGTATACTTTCTTCTACTTTATGAATAACTCCAGCCAATTGATGTCGTTAAAGTCGACCAAAGTATAATCTCTTCGCATTTTGATAGGTTATGTCTGCCACTTGACAAACATCCAAATCAACTGCTCTTGATATCCCTTCCACTCCTCTCTGCAAATCATTCCATACATTTGTAGAGTCCTCTAAATCTGTTTCGATAACTAGCTGATTAATACCGATTTGTCTCATTATTGTTGGTGTCTTTGATGTATAAAAGTTTGGGATTGCTGGTGCAAAGCCGAAGAATACATTTTCTCGTGAAACATTGCCTTTCTCACACGCAGCAAGCAGTGAGTTTATAACACCTGCCTTTCCGGAGAATGCATGAAAGTATATTGTTGGTGGAAGTAAAAGTTGCTTTGGTTTCTTCTTTGTGGATTGTTTGCTCTCGTTCCCATCATTACATTCTTTCAAATATTTCTGTCTCATCTTGTCTCTTACATTATCTAATGAATCAAAGAGCTCGCCCCATGCTTTGACCACATGTATACTAACAGGTCTTTCCAATTCAGTTGCTATATATAATTGTTGTTCAAATGCCTTTTGTTGTATTTCCATTTGACATGAAAGTATTCTTTTTCTATTCCAAATAGTTACACCATCCATATCTCTTTTATCAGTATCGTCTTCTGCTTCTTCAACTTCTCTCCATCTTGCACCATCCAATCCAATTTCCCCAACAATTGCATCAGGATTATCAATCAGATGTTTCCTCAATTCAATAAGCCATTCCCAGTCTTCTTCTTCACCGTATATATTATCAACATCATGTAAGAACCACGGATGTACTCCATAACATGGAATTGCATTATATGATTCCTCTCTGAGTTTGGATACTACCGAATCAACTTGTTTATAATCACGAGGATGCGTGGACATGATAGCTGCCCCATTGAATAGCATATCATTACTATCATCAGCATTACCATTTGCATTATTGTTATTGTTTGATGGTATCGATTGCAATAGGGGATTTAGTCCGTGCGGACCTAAGTGAATATGACAATGGCAGTCAAAGAGCTTCATCATGAGTCGACGAATGTTTATCAGCTACTATATACATATAATAACACCCTCTGGCCGATATGTTTGTAGCAAACAACACAATCAAACAATACTACACAGTGATACCAAAACAAAAGCGTGTACTAAATGAGCGTAGTAGAGCATTTGGTGAATAATACTACCGTACGCCAGCAAACCACACAACAACATAACTAACACCAAAACGATATGAGGTGTGTGAATGTTGCAATGCTGCCAGAATCCTAGAGGAGAGGAGATAGACGAAGGGTAGTTTAATATTGCTGCTGGTCACGGTCTATACTTGCAGGATAGCAAGCACGTTTAGCCAAAGATAGATTCACAGATTCACAGAATTTTCATTGGCATTCCTATCTAACTTTGTGCATGAGATGTGCTTTTTATGACGAGCATTCACATAAACACCTCTCAAGATATCGTATATAAATAGAAGATGCACCTCGATGAATGTTTTCAGTTGGCCTTCTCTCAGCCATCCAACACAATAGAGCCGTCCAACACAATAGATTCTCTTGAAAGTATTACAAACACTGCCAACTCCGATGATAACTTATCCTTCCTAAGTAAATCAGATGATAACAATTCATCAATACAATCCCATAACTATAGCGATGACAAGTTACAATACAGAAGAAGAAGATCGAGTGGATCAATATACTCAATGCTGCAATGCATAGTATCTGAATGGGGTACAAAGTCACAAACTAATTTTTACATACCTTCTCAACATTATGCTGGATACACCTATCTATTCGACGAAAACGAGGACAATAATGATAGATTAGATGCACATTATGTACAGAATCATTACAGTGGTAGTATTAATCATCATCATCAACATCACAGCGCACAAAAGAGTCCTAAATTTGTGTATGCAGAAGATTCGCCCAGTAATTTACATTCGCACCATTACGATGTTTACATGCGTGGCAATTTAACACAGCAGCACAATATGTATTCATCGTCTATAGACATGACAACTTTAGCAAGTAGTAACAACTTCATGTACAATACGACAACATCACATCATACAAGAAGAAACAACCTCTCATCGCCTCCGATAATGATGACGATACCGTATATTCATCCACAATTAGACATTCCAGTACCTCCTCTGAACTTACCAACTTACTTTGGTATATTGTGTTGGACATATGCATTGGCTGGGATGGTTATCTTATCGTTACCTCCCAAGTGGTGTTTGTATGGCGGCGGTGGCTGTGTTGTTGCTGGCAGCAGAAAGAAGAAGAAGGAGAAGAAGAAGTATAGAAGACATTGGTTTCCTGTACGATTGTATGGATGGGCATTGATATTGTGTCAGAGTCCTTGCTCGTTCCTAGCAGATTATGTACATATGACAAATATCTCTGCTTGGCATACGATCGATCGCTTTTTGGCATGTACTATGATGTGTCTAGAGCTGACCAAACTCGTCACAATGAGTGTATACACACGACCATACATCTATATGCTCAATCTTACAAGTGTTGGACTAGCAGTGTTTTGCTTCCTACAAAGGTGTGCCATTTTTTTTACCCGCGGGCAAAATTTACCCTCTCTTCCACAGTGTTCCAAACTGTTCCGAGGGGAAATTTTGCCCTCTCAAAATTAGTACTAAGCAAATTTAACACATGTTATTACGTTATTTTAAGGCTTATTGGTACGTAATGGGGTAAGCACTTCTATTGGATCGGGGTTATGGGTCTCGGTAGGCACGCGCTGGTGAGGCCTACAGCCACGTCAAAAAGGGTGTTCCCCACCATCACGGCGCGGGTCCCCAGAGGGGACCCCAGGCGCCGTTCTGTTGGGGAACACCCTTTTTGACGTAGCGGAACCCAACCACTCGCTTATACGTTTAGGAAAAAACAAAAAGTGATACACATGTAATTTGATTAGCCCTAATAAAAAATCGCTCCAACTTAGAAAAAATAAAAAAAAAGTTGTCAAAATGAGGATTTGAACTAACATTGTGGTAACGATGTGCACCACGTACTACCGCTAACTCACCGCCGCCAACAACACTACTATTTTCTTTCAAAATATAACCTAATAATCCACCTATTTAGTATGACAAAAATACGAGAAAATAAAATGACCAAGGGAAAATTTTGCCCGCGGGTAAAAAAATAGTAATACCCTACAAAGTCAAAAATCACAACAAGCATTAGATGAGGATGGATTCATCTTTTGGCATTGTGGCTGGCATTGTTATCCGATGGCAGCATGTATTATACATATAACTGATCATTATTTGAATAGAAAATGGGGAGAATATTATCCATTTGATGGGTGTGATACTGAGGATAGAAGAACTAGAGAAGAGGGAGCAACGAGGAAACAGACATCATGTAAAAACAGACCTAGCTTACGTCGATCTCGACGGTTAGCAGGGAAGGCACCAACATCAATGTGAGGCTGTACCATGTCAAATGAATAGATAGGGTACTGTACAAAGAAAGCTCATATGTCTAGCTTAAACTGCACAAAGATAAATCTGTACAAAGTTACACACTCTTTAGTTTATTTGCAGCTTTCTACCATGTGGTGCATGTTGCTTGTGTAGGAGCTTGACTCTTTCAATGTATAACTTCAAGTACTCTTCTACCACTTTTTCATCCGGTCTCTCACCTCGAACTTTTGGTTTTGGTATATGTAATGGTTCTCCAACCAATACTTGTATTTTCGTTTTATAAGGCATTGGCGTTAGATATCTACCATGAAAGATTGGTATCGATACATGAAGAGCCTTCTGCAACCACATCCGTATCCCCATACCAAATGAATATGTTTGAAACAAGTCGGAATTGCCCACGCCAAATATTGGTACCACATCACATCCATAAGATAAAGCCAATCGAATGAATCCTTTCCTTTTTGACAATACTAACACATCTTCACCTCTCTTTGTTAGTAATGACTCTTCTCCTGATCCTGTACATACAAATAAGGATCTATCTTCTCTCAAAGCTTTTTCAGCAACACTGCGTGATGCATCGATGTAGGGCAATGCCAGGAAGAATTCTCTAACACCAGGAAGCTTGAATACTACCGAAGCAGCCAAGCCACTTAGTTTGTTCTCACATATGCCAGGAAATCGTCTATCAAATGGTGTACCCTTCCGGTGAAACAAACCAAGCGGCGTACAGTGGATTCCATGTGGATGAACTGCAAATATATATTGACGATTAGATGGAAGCGATGCCTCTTCAGCCCAAGGTACAACAGTCATTTGTAAGTAATCAAAGGCTGCATCCCAAAACTTATGTGATGCTCTTCCAACTATACTATTGTCATGTCTATAATTAGCTCCCTTGACATCAACATGTGATTTATCTGTAATAGCTACTAGAAAATTGATAAAAAGTAGTAAACTTAACCATCTATAGGTATGTTCATATACTATTAACTCATATGCATTATTGTAAAGTAACAGATTCATCAATGGTCCTATACCGAAGTGTACGATTGATGATATTAATAGTAGATATGGTATAATGAGACCAAATAAGTTCCCCATGCAGAATGCTGCAGCTGCTTGTTCTAAACCGATTGGTTGAAGAACTACATGAAGAATAGCAAATGTCAAATTGAATAGGAAGATGTTGATTTCAGTGAGAAGTGGTAACTTTCTGAGCGGCATGGTGTGCTTTCGTTGTTGTTCAGATATTAGATGAATCAGATGTATTTAATTTATCAGATGGATAGTATTGCTGTTTAAAGTTTTGCTATAGAGGTGGAAGCAATAACATTGAGATAAGAAATAATGAGGAAATATTGGCAAGCTCACGTCAAATCTTAATTGCAATAAAGGTACACAACAAAAGTATAAACAGAAGATCATGACTTACCATTCATCAGAGTAGCCGCGCCAGAGTAGTAATATGCAAACTTTATCTTATTCTAACAATGAACAACATGACACGCATATAGACAACTCTCAACTAAGTAGGTATCGTACATAAACTATCCACAAAAACTATGAGAGTGTAGAGTTGTTTTGACTGTTGTGATCTGATAATCACATTCATACAAAGCATCAGTTTCAGATGATAATATGTGTAGTATGTACTGGATAATACTTGCCCTCGTATTGCATAGGGTTGTTAATGGTATGTATATAATATTGGTGGGTACCCGTGACTGCAGGAGAACTAGACATAAAGAGACGAGCTAGCATCAGGGGTTCTAAGCATGCACCAAGCCAAGGGCAGCAGCAAGTGTGACCACCTATCGATTAAATTGCTTGTGCGTTGATTGAGTATTGAGCAAGACACTTTCAGCCCAAGAACATAGCAAGATGCTCTTAAGCCTACAATCGATAAGCACGCATAAAAAACAATTGCGACAAATTAATAATCAATTATCCTTAGGTGATCTCAAAGTTGGCCTTGTCGATACACTCATACACTCATAAAACAACAAATATCAAACAATTTGCAATCAATACGATATTCAACAGTACAAGATACAACAATATGAAGAAAAGATATACCGCGGTTATCCTAGGAATCCTATCGGCTTCACTGTTCGATGTGGCGCAATCAAAGATAGTAGAGCAAACTTGGACACTTAAACCTCGTCGTGCTCAGGCCAAAGATCCTTCACTTAGTGTTGATTGCAACCTTGATAGGTTAATGATGTTAGTAAATGATCAATACCCCGGCCCGACTTTGGAAGCAAATGTTGGCGATACAATTAAAGTAACACTGATTAATGAATCTCCTACTAATTCAATGGCTCTGCACTTCCATGGATTGACGATGCGAGGCTATCCCTATGTTGATGGTACGTCAAGTGTTACACAATGTGCAAGTCCACCGTTACAAACGCAAACGTACGAGTTTATTGCTCAAGATGCAGGAACACATTATTGGCACGGCCATGTGAGTTTTGAACGTGCAGATGGTATGCAAGGTCCTATCATTATCCACAATCCTGATAGTGATGATGAGAAAGAGCTTGAGCAAATGTATGATGAAGATGTAACTGTCTTTTTGCAGGATTGGTATCATATGGATGGTAATTATCGTCGAACTGGACTAGATACGTCTCCATTCATTTGGATTGGAAATGCCCAGAGTTTTCTAATTAACGGCGGCGGTATTTATCAACCATGCTTGGAGCATACTGGTCTATCTTCTTGTGCAGACAACTGTTCAGAAGAGACATACTTGAAGACAATTGAAGTTGAGACTGGGAAGACGTATCGTTTGCGTATCATTGCTGGAACGGAATTGATTGGTGTCAACTTTGCCATTCAAGGGCACAAAATGACAGTGGTTGAAGTGGAAGGGGCATTAGTTGAGCCGTATGAGATTAAGAATTTAGACATCATGCCTGCTCAAAGGTATAGCGTCCTTGTCAAAGCTGATAATGAACCTGGTGACTACTGGGCAACCACTGCTGTTCGATACAGAGATAGTGGACCAATGGGATACATTCGATTCAAGTACAAAGATTCACCAGTTACCTTTGTGTCAAGGATACTTGAAAATGATAATAGTTTGCCAAGTCATCCAGCTTGGAATGTGACCGAGCCAACGATTGATTTGTATAGTAACTTGCTCACAAAGAATGTAAGTGTTTATGATGATGCCGATGTCCTAGATGCCGAGGAGACAGACATTCGTAGAATCATCGTTGTTGGTACTCAAGCGAATGATAAAGAACTTGGACTTCTACGCTGGGCAATGAACAATGTCACCATGACAATGGGAAAGGAACCAATTATTACTTCAGTATATGACGCGGTCAATGCAGAAGGAGCAGCAAGTTGGCCTGATTTGGAAGTGCCCGGGACGGTTGTGGTTCCAGACAGGCCTCCAACTCCTTGGAACTATACTGAGCGAGTACAGGATTCAGTTGGTATATACAATGGCAACAGAGGCCCGTCTTATATCCCTCTTACTGAGGGCGAGGTTGTAGAAGTCGTCTTACAGAATGCAAGAGCACTAAATGGAGTAGCTGAGATGCATTCTTGGCATCTACATGGTCATCAGTTCTATGTTGTTGGTACAGGTTTTGGTACCTTTGATGAGACTGTTGATCCAGAATCATACAACTTTGTGAATCCAGTAAAAAGAGATACAGTTACAGTACTGCCTCTTGGATGGACAGCAATTCGGTTTAAAGCAAACAATCCAGGAACATGGGCATTCCATTGTACCCAGCCGTCTCATGCTATAATGGGAATGGGATTTAACTTTATCACTTCTCCTGATAAGCTTGATCCTCCGCCATCTGCTGCTAGAAGTTGCCTTGAAAATAGTCTCAGCCCTAGATTAGATGAGCAAGAGCTTTACTCGAGTTCTACGAGAAAGGGCCACAAGTTCAATGCTGTTGCCACTGTGGCATCAATACTAGGATTTACCTATATTATGGGATAATATGTCTAGTTGAATAAGTGTCGAATTGACTTGAACTTGTACAACTCTAAAACAAGTACTAGTTCATATAAAATGAAGTGTTAAAGTTTATACCAAGTTGGAAAAGACTAAACCTAAACTATTCCCAACCTTAATACATCCTTAGTCTTCATCTCTATCAAAATAATAGAAATGAAGGCCTCCAAGTTTCTCTTGCATAAGGGTGTGTTTGTGCATATTGTGTGTGGTGCTACTTGGGGGTTATTGTGACCGCTTGAAACTCTCATATCACTTTTGCAAATCTGGACGTATTTATAATTGTCCGATGATTGGAAGATTGGTACCTAATTGCTCGTGGATCATAAGTCCAAGGATTCCCATCATGGCAGCACGGCCTTGGTTAAGCTCAATAGCACGCTTCTGTAACTTGGTATCCTCATCAAAGTTATCCCATCCGAAGTCAATGTATCCATTACGGAAATCACCAACAAAGTCTCCTGGAGCGGCACCGTTGGCAGAGTCCTTCATTACGAAAAGCTCAAGTGCTCCAACGAACAAAAGCATCTGTCCAGTTCCAGCTCCGGGGATAGAGTCGGGACCACCAATGGCAGCAAAGCCATTGGGGAAAGAATCGAAGGCATCTCCGGCACCATCGATGTTTCCTGGTAAGTGGAATCCAGCGCGGGTGGTAATCTGTCCAAGGAAGGCAAGTTGACTAATACGTCCGTGCTTTAATTCAACATATCTAAGACGGTCGAATCGATCTTGGTCGGCATCATCCAATAATCCAAGAGGATCGTAAAATCCAAGTGGTGGCTGGGCACCAAGCTCTTGCTCGAAGGCGTTGATTGCCGAGGTTGTCTTGGCAACAGGGGCAGGTGCGAATGCGGCAGCAGAGCCGATGATGGTAGCAATGATGGAGCTCTTCATGGTTGATATATAGAGTATATTAGAGGTATATAGTTGGTTAGGAGTGATGAGTGTGTTAGTTGTTACTTCGGCACAAAATCTTAGGATACCTCAGTGCTTCAAGGAGAAGAACGAATGATTTTCATGATTTTGGATATCAAACATCGTATGTATCCTCCTCGAAATTATAACGCCAAGTAAGAAAGCTACGATATATGAATACTTAAGGGTATGTATATGTAGTAGAGTCTTCCATACTTCACCAACATTAGTTTCTTTACTATGCAAATACAAACAATGATCTATCAGTCCTTGGAAAGAACACTCCACATGTTCATAACTACCGGTGCTTCCTCAATCTTCAATCTTTTCATGTCCTGTTGATAGATGTCCTCGTACTTCCTCTTCAATGATGCCTCCGCCCCTGCAGAATGATCGAGTTTGATGTTCACTTCCTTCAGATCATCTTTCTTCTTATCAATACCATCTTGGAGGATATCCAACACAACTTGGTTACCGGCATTATCAATCTTGCCTTTCTCCGCCTTCTCCAATTCAGATTTCAACTTCTCCTTCTTTTCTTCCAACATATCCCTCTCTGCTCCCGCATGAAGAGAAGTATTCTCATTCTTCAACTTTTCAAGATCACCATTGTATTGGACAAGGCGTACCTTAGCAACAGAAGTCATACCTTTGACAAGGATTTGTTCTTTTGCATCCTTGAGTTTCTTGAGAACTTCTAATGAATGTGCCGTGTGCTTCTTCATTTCCTCTTGATGCCCGGTAACAATGTTGTTGATGCGCTCTTCCACATCAACTACTGTAGGGTTGTTAACGTCTTTAGGTAATTTGGCACCCTCCTCATGGACATTAGTAGCAGCTGTTGACATGAAAACGTCGGTGGGAGAGTTGGTAATAACCTCAGTGTGACGTGATCCAGGCTGTTGGTCTGCTGGTGGCGCAGTAATCTTCAGAGAATTGCCCACGACGGCGGTGGATGTAGCCTCCTGACTCCATCCCTTTACTTGTTCCTCTGGTGGTGTATTCTTCAGACTCGACTCTTTACCCTCAACAGAGTCTAAAATCTCATCATCTCCAAATAGGTTGTCATTGTCATCATCTCCTCCAAATTCCATTTCCAACCGTTTAATCTCAACTTCATTTGTGGCACTACCGTCCACTTCCCGTTCAACGGCGGATGAAAGATTGGAAGGTGATGCAGTCATCGTATTCATCCAACTACCGGCATGAACTGGACCCGACATTGGATTCTCACTGTCTTGCTTGGCCTTATAAACATCCATCTCTTTTTTGTGTCTAATCTTATCATCGTCTGCCATTTTATAATACTTCTGCTTCTGCTCATGAGACATAGACTCATCCCACCTCTTATTTAGTTCTGCTTGGACATCAGTCCTTGATACTTTTGTTGAACTATTACCCAACCCTAACTCTGTCTTGACGTTTTTATATTCATCAACGTTATAAAACTGCTTTGCAGACTTAACCCTCTGTGGTTTGGTACCGACAGCCTTTGCCGTGATAGCAGAACAAGGGGTGGCGTCAGCAGCCTCATCAGCTGCCTTTCTCGCCTGAGTGATAATGTTGCTAATTTCATCACGAGGACAGCCCTTATTCTTTTCAACCACTTCATTGGCAGCTTCACGTGCGGCGTTGCGTTTATTAATATTAGTATAACTCCCAATACTAATTTTGTTTGGCATTGATTCATATGTATGGACAAATACATTATCAATTTGTACTTGTCCTCGCGATGCACTGTTTGTATTTGAAGTTGATGCTTCTGCCACAGCTGAAGAGGAAGGGGGGTGCCTAACGACTGTAACTTGAGTCTCAGATAACTCAATCACACCATCACCACTTGGATTGAATGAACCCATAGCCTCTTGTTTGACATCCTCATCAGACATGGGAGCGTTATCAATGGCTGTTATTTCATCCCCAGGTTGCAATGTAAATGAATTGTCGCCCTCAACTACATACGAACTGACCGGAGCTACAATTCTGCGGACAAAACATTTCCCCGCCTCAAAACAAACACTAATCCCAGTCCTCCCTTTGGGGAAAAATAGTTCGTAGATTGATTTGGGAGCAGACGATTTCACCTCCAACGATTTCAAATATACTTGACGTCCATGTGCCCCAACTTGGGCATTATCACGAGTTTTCATTGCTTTAGCAATAGCTTGCCAATTCTTACCATGGATTGCATACAGATCGCGGAATGTACGTTTGGTACACTGCCAGAGATTACTTGCCACCACGCCGCCAAACTCGTTGGCTAGATCTTGTGCCTTCCTCTGACCATGCTCCAGTGTTACGTCCAGTCTCAAGAAGTACCCCTCGAGGTAATTTATCCGAGGAGTACTTCTTGAGAGAGGTAAATTCTGTTGCTGCACCCAGATCACTACTAAATGAAGAATAAGATATCAATGAGGACGAGATTAATATGATAAGACGGGATTATACACAGTACCATAACATATCACGTACCCTTTTACATTTGCAGCAGCAGTGGATTGCAGGGTGGTGTTGGTGTTTTGAAGTTGCGCAGCAGATTGCTGTTGTTCAACAGGTTGTTGTTGTGATGCAGATGCCACACTAGTAGGATCGGTTGCAGAACGTTGAGAATTGTTGTTATTTTGTTGGGATGCATCCAAACTTTTCATCTCTTCTCGATACTTCAACTCTGCCACATGACCACTTGTTGGTTCATACATGCCCGTGGTTGCATTACACGTAAACCGTTTAAAAAACTGAGGAAACCAGCGGAAGAATTCTCCTCTCCTATATTCATCGACGGACAAATCATTCAATGAAGGTTGGCCATACAACAATACTTCATTTATATCTTGCGAGGATTTAATTGAGCCGTAGGTTGTCATCAAACGAATCATCTCAATGGTGGGAATGTATGTTGAAGATTTGGACATTGAAGATACAACCATAGCAGATGATGGAGTCTGAGAAGTCTTTTCAGGTGCACCATCTAGAGTTACCTTATCTCCTGCCTTATTGTTAACGTTGTGCGTGCACTTCTTCTTAGAGGCACGGCATGCTTTACATGCTGATCCATTAGAACGACGTTTCGTGATTTTCGTTTGTTGAGTAGCTGTTGTATTTAATATTAGGATGGGTTATGAACTAAATTAGACTCATCTATTAAATTATACATGCAAACTACAAAATTATAATATGAACATACTCATACTTACCATTCTTTCCACCAGATGATGCAGAGTTGGATGCAGCTGCCGCCCTACCGGAAGAATTAGGAGTAGTAATAGCAGCAGCCCCGAAAGATTTAATCGAGTTGATTTGTTGGTTCATGTTGTTGTTGTTTTTTGTAGTGGTAATACTTTTGGGTGGTTTATGTTTATCGGCAGCGGTGGCAGATGGAAAAATTCCGCGATCTAATTCACTAGAAGTAATACTATCTGCATCATTTGAACTCAGAATCATCTTATATGTAGTAGGTATATATCACACACCCTTTGTTGTATTGTACGATGCTTACGATATGTAGTATATTATGAATTATGAGAGTAGTTAGCAAATTCTCATCGCAAATTCTCATACGACATGCGACAGCTGGCAAGAAAAGGATACCATACGATAAAACAACCGTTATTAATCAACAGCACTAAGGCCGTCATTGGAGCTCCAATATTAACCTACCA
>Ga0214479_100985_pt1 | contig 13438 bp, 9 predicted proteins | sample M1_20Mar14CPVII9_5_FD_165054 | JGI IMG/M metagenome (GOLD analysis project Ga0214479, IMG submission 165054) | Marine eukaryotic communities from Monterey Bay, California, United States - M1_20Mar14CPVII9sort6BwellE14 | ecosystem: Environmental > Aquatic > Marine > Unclassified | place: USA...
CGTATAATTATTGCAAAGTTGATACTTAGGTTCTTGAGACACTAATAAAACTCGTCCATTGGCGGCAATTAATAACCAACACTATACCGAATAAGTATAGTAATAATATAGCTAATTATTAGCAACAGGTATAAGCCGCGCCCACCAAAGAAGTTCTAAAGAAGTTACAAGCATGGTAGTAGAGAGAGTGAAAACTATTGGCTATTGGTGGCGATAAAGTGTAACTCATAAACGTCGGAGTATTAAACTGGTATCATTCGATAGATAATAATCTTAGGTCTCTAGAAAATCTAAAATCACTCGAACACCTCGCCTGACCTTTATTGCATAATATTTGATGTTATATGGTCCATATTATCCTAGTAGGTAATCTGATGGTGGGCGGTGGGGAGATTTTCCCCGCACAAACTCAATATATCCATGCGGATACTTTACGTGTCTATCTGGATACTTAGGAGCGGTATCCTCCTCAAAGTCGATCACCTCATACCACATTAGCGGGGATGATGTTAACAAATGCCTTCGCCCTTAGTGGAATACAATAGATCTTTCCATCCAAGCCTAATACCCCTCCTTCAAACTTGTCCTTGCACGAATGATTTAAATACATCACATCAACATACTCTTTGTCATCTGGTAAAGCCTCTCCTCTTCTATTGTAACGCTTGACACCCGGAGGTATGATTCTGAGCACCCCAGAAGATCGTTGTGGAATACCATAGACACAATCATCTGAGCCTACGAAACCGTTTTGAAACTTGTTCTCCCCTTCTGTCAAATGAGGACCTACCAGTTTCATTTCATTAGTTTCCATATCAAATTTTAGCACATACTCAGCGTCACAGGGGAAGAGATAGGCCAGTTTTCCATCTGAAGTCAATGAACCGCCGAGAAACTTGTATCTACCATCTTGTGGGATACGATGAGATCCCGAACGGAGTATCGAGCTATCACCAACAGTATACACTTGCTGCTTTTCAACATCGATCACTAGCACTGAATCTGCATTGTTTGGAAATCCGATAATCTTTGTACCATCTAATGAAGCTAGTCCCCCGTGCCACTTCCACAATCCCTCGGGGAGCGTGCCTTCTGCAAGGATTGATACTTCTTGAGTTACTGGATTAATCTTTAGCACTCCTGTAGAGTTGTGAGGTATTCCGTATATACAATTATCACAACCCGTTATACCTCCATACCACTTTGCCTTGCCATGAAATTCGGGACCAATATATTTTGTTGTTTCATTCACTGGATCGATCTTCATTACTCGAGGGGCACTTGCCGGTATAGCATAAACATATCCATCGTCTGATAAATTGCCACCATGATATAACCAGCCTTCCTCAACGTTGGGTATACTCTCTCCAGTTATGAAAGTAGAAACCTTGGATGTATGTGGATCAATCTTTAAGACACATCCATCTTCACTACAACATGGTAGAGCAAGACAACATCCTGATGGATAGGCAGGACTGCCGTCGTCATTCGTACCCATTGCTTGTGATGGTATCTCAACACCTCGAAGCCACTTGAACTCTCCGTTATACTCTGGACCGATGAAGGTAACTTCTCCTGTATTTACATCTGCTTGAACTACTTGCTTGGCATGACCCGGCACACCGTATATGTATCGCCCACATGGCGATGCCATTCCGCCGAGGTACTTATCTTGACCACTTAAGGCACCACTTGATGGTGTTAAGACTTCCATCTTGGCAAGGCAGATCGGTATATCTGATGTATTATCATTCTCTTCAACAATGGCAGCATCTATATCTTCGTCTGAGGAGACAAACTTGCCATTCTTCAATGTCCACAGTCCAACTTTATCACCATTATTATACCTGCCTTCATATACACCCTCTTTAAACCGTACTCCTCGAATGACAGCACGTTCGATATCTTTCAAACGAGTTTGCCCATCGTTTGATGATTGATATGGGATGAGACCATACAACTCAGCTTGTCGTAATGACAATGTTGGTGGTCCTAATCTATAATGTGGCCGTTGTAACATTCTCGGAGCTATAGATTGGAATGATGAATCAGTCTCTTCTTCTGAACGTGGATGGTGTGTATTATGAGGCATATTCCACATTGTTAATCGACGATGATCATGCCATTGTTCAGTTTCGGGACGTTGATCCCCCGACCTACCGGCCTTGTAATCTTCCAACTTTTGTTTAGAGAGTTCGTCAATCTTGGCTTTTTGTAGTTGCTGTACTCTTGCTTCGTCAATCTCTACGAGTGATGACGATCCATTATTGTCGTGTTGTAGTGGCACACCCTTCTTAAGTACCTTCTGTTTCGGAAGTGAATACATAATATAATCCTCCACAGCCTGGACGGGTAACATACTGCAATATCCCACACCACGAAATTCTCTTGATCCATCATAACTTATAACTTCTTCACCATTTGTATCATTCTTCTTATTCACAATTAACGAAGGTGCCACACCACAATGCACCAAATCACTCCTCCAAAGTACAACATCACCACGATTTGCATATATACGATATTCCTTACATCCCATACCATCAAGTTGTTTAATCTCAGCATCAGTTAATGGTACCCAAGTTGGATCTTCTCGTTCCTTACCCTTGCCATTAACTTGAGGTGTAGCACGATAGGTATCACCAACCAACTTCCAATGTATATTAGAATGTGAATATGGATAACATAGATAATGTCCATCGCCACGATCTTTATCTAATGTTTGATCAGTAAATGTTATAGATGATTGTATGTGACATAGTCCTGTTAGATCTTGAAGTTTTTGCAGTTTGGATTGTATCTTTTGTTGTTTGTTCTGTTGCTTCTTTGATATTGTTTTGGCTCCTTTGGTAGACTTTCCTTCTTTGGTACTAGTACTAGTACCTTCTTGCTGTTGAATATGTTTAACAACACTAATCGGCACCCCTTGATCATAATGCTGTCCTTCACATAACTGTTGCGGTTTGCCACAAACTCTAAATAATGGCTTCTTTATTTCAACATTGTTATCTGTAGTTGCTGTACTTGAATTCAGATGATGGGGTGTCCAGACTAACTGCTGCTGCTCATCTTCCGTATCATTCTCATCATTACTCAAATCAACAACCAATGGTCTACAAAATGTAAACCCCTCCTTACTACATGATAATTCCTTTGTATTATACAATGGTTCAAAGATACGCTCTGCTAGCAGCTCACGTACATCCCCCAATACATATCCTGCACCTAATGATTGGAATAATTCTTTAAAGGAAGTATAGCCAGTGTGTGGCCATGGATCTAGATCATTATGTTCATTTTGATTGGTGCATATTATTGGCTTAATGTTGTTTGAAGGGATATCCAACAAAGGTTGTCCATCAACACATACCTCATGCTTGGGATACCAACTCTTCGGATCATTACGATCAATTACTCCTCCGGATGTATCTTCAATAAAAGTCCATATATTATTCAATGCCTTGTTACATTCATCATGGGTTAGTACTGATGGTATATGTGCATATCCTTTAGTTTTTAAGGATGTTATTACTTCGTCTACATTAAAGTATGGTGAGGAGATGGAGTTATGTGTAGAGTTATTGGTTGTTGGTAGATATTTTAATAGTGGATCAATGATTAGATTGTCTTTATATTTAGGAGCATCTCTGACAGCATCATCGTTATCAGATGTAGAAGGAGGAGGAGAAGATGACATATTGATGGATGGGCGATATACTGTAGAGAGACTGTAGACAATTATTTGTTGCAATGATTGCGGTTGTGACGGCGTATGTTCTACAGATATAGACCCCTAATGATCGGTATGTAGTAGTATATATACAGATTATATCCAATATATTAGCCAATATGTCTTGGTTATAGTGGGCGCTCTAGAGATCATTCCATAAAGACAATGGCAATCAAGAGTGGATTGCGTTTGCTCGCCATTTTACCCTCACCAACCATTTGTCAAAAAGCATTTGCAACAAGCTGTTAGTGTACTGTATCAATCGATTGCAGCGGCTTCATCAATACAACAACCACTTAACACAATACCATCATTAACATCAAGTAAGACAACATAAATCATGCCACGAAGAGGAAGAAAGCGCAAAAAGACACGTACACACGTCCAACCAACAGATGAACGAATAACATCAGCACTCCAATCATCCACTGAACTTAAAATACCACGCTCCCTAATAATACGACGTGGTAAGACCGAATCTGAACTAATTGAATTAGTCAATGATTTACGAAAGTTAATGCGTCCATATACCGCATTGAACTTTAAAGAAGATGCGACTAATCGTAAATTAACTTTGAGTCATTATGCCACATCCATGAGTAGTTCAATGGGTGTTACACACCTTCTTAGTATATCACAAAATACAAATAAAATTACATTGAGAATATGCCGTACACCCACTGGACCAACATTATCATTCCGAGTCAAAAGATTTACACTAAATAAACACATCAAGGCAATTCAACGTCGTCCATACGATTCATCAAAATTATTCGAAACATCACCAATAGTAGTAACAAACAACTTTGGTGATACTAGTGCAGCACCACATGTAAAATTAATGAGAATAACTTTTCAAAATATGTTCCCGGCTATTAATGTTAGTACTGTTAAATTGGGTGATTGTAGGAGGGTTGTTTTGTTTAATTTTATTAGAAGAAATGTTGATATTAATAGTGAAAGTGGCGGTGAAAAGAATAAGAAAGGAGATAATGATGATGAGGATGAAGATGAAGAAGTTGAAATTAGACATTATGCCATACGTGCTAAACCGGTAGGGGTTGATCGTAAGGTACGTCGATTAGTCGAGGCCAAGATACCTAACTTATCCAAATTAAATGATATTGCCGATTACATTACAAACTCCACCGCTGCCTCTGCCGCTGGAGGGGAAATGTCAGACTCTGAAGCAGAAGATGAAACATCACACGTAGTCCTACCCTCGAAATTCCGCGGCAAGGGTAATAATCAATCACAAAAGTCTGCCCTCAAATTAATTGAATTAGGTCCCCGACTACGATTAAAATTATACAAAGTTGAACGTGGATTAGCCTCCGGTGATGTAATGTATCATGCCTACGTGCATAAAACACCCACCGAAATAGCTGCATTGAAGAAACGTAAGGATGGTGAAGTAGCATTGAAGAAACGACGACGTGAAGAACAGGAAGCGAATGTTGCCAAGAAACAAAAATTAAAAGATGATAAGAAGAAGGCTAGAGAATTACGTAAGAAGGAAAGGGAGGAGAAGGCAATGGCTGAGTTGAGAGGGGAGAGTAATGGTAATTGTAAGATGAATAGTGATAGTGATGAAGAGAGTGAAAGTGAAGAAGATGAGGAGAGTGGAGAAGAAGGTAGTAGCGAGGAGTCTGGTAGTGAAAGTGAGGAAGGGGAATCATCTGGTAGTGAGGAGTGAGTGAAGGGTCGGACTAATATGGAGAGATATGACTATGAAGAACAGGTTATACATCCAGTAATGGCAAGTGGTAAAAGTAAAGTTATTTTGAAAGGTGGCACACGTCTAGAGAGCTCCTAGGCTCCACACGTCTCTATCTGCTGCTTTATCTCTGCAAGAAAAGTTGAATACCGTCTAACATTCACAGTGGTGGATACCGGCTCAGGACTACGAGTTCTCACACATACATCTATCTAGAGTCGATGGCCGGCAGTGGAGCCTCATCCCAACGTGTCAATCAATAGCCTTTTGCTGCTAAAACGCTAATCAATAGCCCTGTCTTCCTGGTGTTTAATGCTGCATACTGCCATATTTCTACAAACTACAACTCTATTCCATTGCAATAGAAAGAATCAAATTGATATTCTATTGATATTCTCCTAATACTAATCAACTCAACATCAAGTCAGTTTACCCTAGGTAACTCCTACTTCGTTAATGATTTGTAACGTCGTGTCCGTCACACATGCGGTACCTAAGACTTGAGAATGTCCAGGGGAGGTGGTATCCTTTTTTGGTATCCGTGGTTAAAAAAGTATTTTACCGTATCATGAACAAAATACCGTACTTTTACGGGAATAATATTCAAAGCTGGTGTGGGCCGTCCTAGGGCAAGAAGCAATAGTGTGGCGCTAAGTGGAGGTAACTTAACTCAGCTCCTATCATTGATTTATTCATGAAACATCGTCACAAACCTATTATAAAAATGTGAATCAAAGAATTAAAGAGATGTAATTCTCTGTCAATGCCAAGGGATAATACATGCTCAATATGAAGCCATCGAGAGGTGGTACCTTCTTAAGGATAGTAGTAAAACATCCATCATATATCGTTAGCAACTTTAGCAGTGATACCGTGGCTCCGGTCGAACGTGGAGCATTATCTTTACCAACTAGAGACTATTGCAATTCAAAACAAAACACATTACATCACCAATCATCGATTAGACAGTAGATCCAAACGCATCATTTTTTGACGACGTTGATCACCTGGGGACAAAAGGGGTCCATGTTGGTTCTTTCTCCATTTAATTTCCTTATCTGACGCATGTTGTTTGTAGTATTCAAAGATTCCCCAGATCATTTGAGCATCAACGGCAGCATACGAACAACGGCGGCAATATGTAACATATCGATTAAAGAATTAGTCTCTTGACGTCCTTAATCGAGTGTCGGCGAGTAAGGGGAGGCAACCATAGGCAACATGTATGGTGTCAAGCCAGTCTCTCCCTCATACCTGTCTCCCCCTCTGTGCTATTAAGTAGAATAATCATAAATCATAGAGCATGTACCATATATCAATTAATTCAATTGCAATAGAGAGATATAACTACCTACCAACAATCTAAGCTAATTAATATCCCCACTTAATTATAGAGATACTTTTAGGCACCCAGAATGCCAAAAAAGTAACCGTATTGTTGGTATGGGGCAAAAGCACACAACATCAAATATGTATGTTAAAAGCACAATCATACACATGTTGTAAGTAGAAAATATTCCATTAATATGTCTATCTACCCCCATCGACCGTTCAACCACACTGTCAGAACAAAAGATAATAAAACTAAACTGAACTAAACATATCCTCACCTCATGCCTCGTTTGATAGTAACCTGAGTTTCACTATTTTGGTCTCCAACCCTAACAGATACAACCCAACAGGACCTCTTCATAACACCCAGATTTCGTCCATTCTTGTAGACAGATAGTGTGCCCATGTCCAAATCAAGAAGCAACCCAATTTCATCTTCGGAAGACATACTTTCCCTTCCTTCCCAATCTTCATTTGTAACAAATAACTCATCATCATCGTGTTCTCCATAAAGATAATCCGCATAATAATGTTGACTAGCCATTGGATTAAATGACATACAATCTCCAATACTATAACTTAACATGCAACAATTGATTTGCCTGCCCGGTCTCATTACTCCTACAAGAAAATCATTATGCAATGATGAGGCTTGTACTTCAAATGATGCATAATGTTTGCCTGTCTTCAGTTTTTCGTTGCTAAATGCAGTCCCAACGATCGCTACACCTAACACATGACTTTTCCTTACCATCTACATACTCAATATCTCCAACAAGCTGATCAAAAAGAAGAGGTTTTTGTAACAATCGAAGATAATAATCCGCCAGCGCATTCTCTCCTTTGTAATACGGCAATGAGGCAGATTGTTCTTTTGTTGCTAAATCTTTTATTGCAATATCTGCACTTTCCTCGATTCATTTTCAGATACCCCCAACCTCTTACATGTCAGTGCCAAATTCAATAGATTAGTTGGAGGTAAGTATGATGCAATATTTGATAATGTATGAGTATTGCGAATAGCACATCTTCTTTAATATTCGTATGTCATCATCATTTTTTTGTTTTTTTGGCAATTGGCACCATCTTCGTTGTTAAATATTGGTTAATCACCAGGTAGGTTAATGAAGTGTTGCAATGGCGTATTTGTAGAGCAGATTGGCTTGTTTGCCAACGCCGCCCAACTCGAGGTATATATTATCATGACACCTTTGAGCTGACTCCCCTTTGACCCTCTGCTCCCCTCGTACATAATCCATTTAAGTCAATACGACTATGATACAAACCCAAAATTTTTGATTGACACATCATGTGAGTTGTCTACTCGTCTCCCCTACCCCGGCCTGTCTCCCCTAGAGAGGGGAGTCAAGCCTTGACACCGGAAGGGAGTCAGGGGGGAGATGGTACTCCATCATGTCATTATTACAAAATATTGCAAATAATATAGATTGCAAATTATTGACATCAAATCATTATCCATCACTCATCCTCGACATCGACGCCCGCCCATATCCTCTCAACATCGACTACGGCATAAACAAAGACTATCTATCGTCTACACTATAGTAACATGTATTCTATTTCTTAATCTGTCACATCTATACGAAGACTACACCGCCGCGTCAATACAATATTCAATATCCATCGTCCATCATATATTACACCTTACATCAACGATACCTAAACTCTCAATCAAATACTTACCATGCCACCATCTCTCTCAAAGCCAAGTAATCTGAAATCTCCTCCAGAGGCTTTAACATTATCATCTTCCACTTCACTACAACAAAAGGATGAAGATCGTTTGGCACTGAAGAGGCAAAAAGATAGAGAGAGAAAAAGAAGAGGTAGAGCAAGGAAAGCAATTGCCAAACAAGAGGCCAAAGCGTTGGCAGCTGATGCCGCAATGGTCAAGAAGGAAGGAGAAGCTATGGGGGAGGCAAGTGTAGATGATATTTTTAATGGTGGTCTCAATATCGGAAAGTGTGAATTGGATAAAGAGGTGAGTTATTTGGTGTTTATTGTGTCTATGCAGAAAGTATCTTTATATAAAAGTATTAACAAGATACATCTCTCTCAAAGTCATATCTCTCAAAACCGAGTGCTCTGAAATCTCCTCCAGAGGAGTTAACAGTATCATCCGCTCTTAGTCTATCAGCACAGCAACAGGCTGACTTTATTGCTGAACGTTTAGCAATAAAGAGACAGAAGGCCAAGGAAAGAAAGAGAAGAAGCAGAGCAAAGAACAAGAGTGAGGAGAAGACTGCGCTAGAGAGTGCACAGAGAAAGGAAAGAAGAGATCGTAGACCTCCCGAGAAGAAGGAAGAAGATAATGCAAATAGGAGAATGAAGTATCAAAGTTCTAATCTACAGGCTGTCAATTACGAAAGAAGACTGAAGTACTTGTTAATGCCTGAGAAGGAGAAGAGTATAGTTAGGCGAAACGGAAGAGATCGTACCAGGATTCATCGAGCCAAGAAAATGGGCCAATCAGTCGAGTGTGCAGCTTACAAATGCAAGTCACTAGTGCCTCTACTCCGAGATGAGAGGTATTGTTATTTGCATCGAGGATGTCAGCGTATCAAGAGCGGATGGGATGGAGAACCTATCGAGGCGGTATACAAGAATCGAAGTGGATTAGATGCCAAGATATCTCTACAGGAAAGTCCGCGTTTGTGTTGTTTTGTCGCATGTTATTGTGTGTTCAATATGAAGTCTTGTTGACTTGGCTATTCCTCTAGTCTTATCTGCCTTGTTTGATTGCCTTTGTAACCTTATGCACTAACATATGTTACAACCGTCTCTCTTTCTTCATCTTCGTAAATCGTTTCAACCCGCATCTTCCAGGCACTTATTGAAAGGTTTGGAGACTTACACCAGTGTGCCGGACCGAATTGCAAGTTGAAGACCAACCTAGGTCCTTCTTTGAAACATTTCTACTTTCAAACATACCCTCAACCGAAACATTTCTACTTTCAAACATACCCTCATAATCGATATTGTCACTTCCCCAATTCCAAGTTCTGTATCCCCAAGTTCTGTACTGATTGTGAGCCAGAGATTGATACACATGATAACCAGCCGCTCGAATTGAAGTGTAATAGTCTCGAGATGTACTCTACAGTCATCGAAAGCTTTGTAATGAGCGAGGATACTCTTCCTATAGAGGTACAAGAACTGGTCGAGTCCGAATGCCTCTTCTACTGCTTCATGGGATATTGCACGTCTGACTGCAAATCAAAAGACAAGCACAAGACAGTCTGGAGATCATACTACTCAGACTCGGGAGATCGTTTCAAGCGTCTACTTCAGTTTCGTGATGCAGCTCGCAGGAGTCACGACAGTACAATGTCAGAGAGCGCAAACTTTGCCTGGAATGACTTTGCAAAGTGCCACTTTTGCTCGGAAGAGTATCATCTTCGAGACTTGATTGGTCAAGCCGAGTATCCTTCCCCCCTATCATGTAGAACTTGTTTACTACGACATGCTCAGAATACCTTCGACTGTCGTAGGAAGAGTCTCTCGATTCAGGACGGTTCATATATTACATGGCCGTATGATGAAACGATAAGTATCCAAGCATATGTGGAGAGATTGGCTCTGTCTTTTAAGAGCACAAAACCATTGGATATTGCAAGCCAAGCTTATGATGGTTATCTTTACGACGATGAAGAACTAAAATCATTTCTTGGTATCCAAGAAGTCAATTCTTCTCAATACAAAAAGGAGCAAAAGAGACAAGAAATGGCAGCTATCTCCATCCAGAAGACATTTAGGTGCTTTAGAATCAAGTGGAGATATGAGGATTATGTTGGCCAGTTCGTCGATGGTAACGAGACGAATGATGATGGAGAGGCGATACCAAAGCCCGCTAAATACAGTAAGAATGATGCCAAACAATTCGATCCTAAGTCATCCATTACACGTGACGAAGCTTCTCGAATGTGTCCAAGAACTGAAGATGGTTGCTGGACCTATGAAGATAACAAACGTCTTGAATCATTATATCCCGATGACAGGTACCACTGGGCTCGTACATATAACGGTAGAGATCAATATCGAAGGCCACACTTTAAGACATCTATTGTGACCATCGAGACTGCGGCTAAGGGTGTATATGTCTCGTGGGCAGTTAGACAAGATGGTGACATCAGCCAATCTTTGTTTGCCTTTGCATACGATTTCAAGAACAATTATAGGTACAGGCCCCATAATGATTTGGAGCTTCGCAAGCAAATTGTTGAAGACTCGTGTTCATCTGAAGTTCAAGTAGATTACGAATATGATTTAGTTGAGGATTGGAAGGTAGCTGGAGAGTCCGCGTTTGTATTGTTTTATATGTGTATGAATTCGTGTGTTGAATGTAAAGTCTCCGATTTGGCCGCCTCATCGACCTTAGCTTACCTTATTGATTGCCCTTGCATATTATATGTACTTATGTACTAACATATGTTTCAATCCTCTCTCTATCATGTTTTAATCTCCTACTTTATCATTAATAACGCGCATCTTCCAGGTTTTATAACTCGTAAGAACCCTCTCTGCCTGGGTCATGGACCTCTGAAAAGTAATTTCAATAGCCGGGTATTGTGCCAATGTCGAGCAATGATTACAATTCTTAAAGAGGACGAAATCGAGAATGAAACGGCAGAAAGTATTGGTACTCACATTGCGTCTGTCTTTAATAAGGGCCGCATTGAGCAAGCTTGGAATAACAAGACTGACCACTTCACATATCGGAATGTGGTATCCGATCAAGCTGAGCTATTACCACTTAGTCACTACCTTCTTGATTGTGATCTTGTACGAGTATTCCTGACAATGTATGATACAGAAGAAAACGAAGGTGTAGATCTATTGCAAGAAGATGATCTTCTTCGCACTTTTTTTGGTACTGCCGAGCGAGGACGTTTACTTCTTCAACACAGATACCTACATGCAAGTCCTACTGCAAGCTCAGATGCTATGAAAGTTGATCGACCCGCGAGGTATGCTTATCAAGACCAAGTACTAATAGACGCCCTGGACGATGCTACTCATCAGATTGATGTTGTTCAAACGGCAGTACCAAATGTGTTTGTTTCTTGGTCAACTCGACTTGATTCAAATCACAGAGAAGTTGGGCCTTCCAATTTAACTCCATTGATGGATTACTTTGATTGCTTCGCTAAAGACTATGATCTTATGACCAAGTTGGGGATCCAAGGCTTCTTGAATCGAAGAGTCTACGATGAACTCAATCCAACAAAGAGGAGCAACTACATACTCAAATATAAAGGTCGTATATGGCCTGCTATGATCACAATCACACGAGAGGAGAGTACACCAGAAAAGGTTGGCACTTATATTGCAAAAGCATTCACTGACTTCACCAACAAGAAGTTCAACTTGCAATCAAAGAAGCGTCAGTTTCAATATGTGTTTCGTAATAATGCAACCGATGACGACAAGCCGTCTCCTCTGTCCAAGTATCTTACTGATTATGGTGTGGTTGGAGTGTTTATGAGTATGTATGGTTCCAATAATAAGAAGGAGATTATGAAATGCGATGAACTACTTGTTGCCTTCTTCGGTGATCCTGATAGGGGGCGTCGAATGTTGAAATATACTGACTTTGGCGATACGGCACAAAAAAGTCAAAGTATCCTTGATGACTACGGATACACTGCAACCACCACAAATGACGAGGAACAAGCGGAATCTAACACCACAACACCACAAACCAGTGCCGATAGTGATGTTAATGCAAAGGTGACGATTGACAACCTACAAATTTCACACACCCAAAGTGTCATAAGGCAAAAAAGGTGTGTTACAGATGAATCAAGTGTAGGTGAGGATGAATCAAGTGTAGGTGAGGAATCCGATAGTGATAATGATACATACGGAGATGATACCGAATTGGTATTAGAGCAGTTGGACGAGTTGGGCTTTGATTAAAATGAACCAAATGAGTAGTTGATGTATGTGATGAGCTGAATAAATTGATGTTTGTATAATATTATTGGGGGGTAGTAATCATAAGATATAATCCGTGTAATTGTTTTTTCCAACCAGAGTATCTGCAGTATCTACAATACCTGTCAACTTATCTATAATATCTATCAACATTTGTAATCAACCAACAATAGCCACATACTATGTCCGACAAGGATCGATCTGATTGTTACTTGTGTCTTTATTGGTTTGTCGGGTTTTGTACCAATCAAAGTACTCCATTCTCTGATAGGGCATTTGATTTTATTTTTGGTCGACATTTATTATAATATCATTTTTCTGTATCACATTCACATAATGTGCTGTGTTTGCTGCAGCGACCTTCACGGAAGCAGATGGCTGTACATCCTTCAACCTTGCACTTTTTTCCTCCGTGACGTCTACACAATCCTTTAAATTGGGCCTTCTTATTGCAACCGTCATGCCTACATGTAACAAATTTATTTCTTGTTGATCCATGCTTTAAACATAATCCATCTCCTCTACTTCTTGTTGTACATCCTTCATGAGTGCATAGCTTTCTTCCGATATTTTTGTCCTTCTTTACATTAAAACATTTTGCCGTGTTGTTTACATTATTATTATTACTGCATTCAGTGAATGGGGTACAATAATTTGTGGTTTTGTCTAACGATTCTAATTCTAATTCTGCCGCAATACAT
>Ga0214479_100986_pt1 | contig 13436 bp, 6 predicted proteins | sample M1_20Mar14CPVII9_5_FD_165054 | JGI IMG/M metagenome (GOLD analysis project Ga0214479, IMG submission 165054) | Marine eukaryotic communities from Monterey Bay, California, United States - M1_20Mar14CPVII9sort6BwellE14 | ecosystem: Environmental > Aquatic > Marine > Unclassified | place: USA...
TTGGCATGTCTTGCAAATCTATCAGATGCACAAGGCACGGCAATGTTAACAGTGAATGATGAGAGTGATGGTGGAAAAGATATTTGGCAAAGTAAAAGACTTTGTGAAGAAGAATAGGTTGCAACTTAGGGATTCCAATGATGATTTAGAGACAGCTCTATGGGAGATGGCATTGACAATTGATGAATGTGTTGGGGATGAAGATGATAAGGACAAGATGAAAGAGGTATTGGATAATTGGGTAGCCACGGAAGATAGTAAGTTTTATCAGGATACAATGAAAGATGAAATTACAGCTCTACTTGATGGTGAGGTATTAGCAGGAGTGAAAGATGTACCCGATGAGGATGATGACACCGAAGAAGCAGTTGATGATAGTAAGATGGAAGCTGAAGCCATACCAGTTGATGCGGTTATTGTACAGGATTTGACAATTCAGCTAAAGAAACTTGCAGTAAAGATTGGTGATCTTGAAGGAGATGAATTCACACCCGTTTCAGCTGAAGTATTTGATGCTGTTAATAATTTACAATCTGCTTTTAGGAAGGTCGAGAACAAAAGGAAATCAAATAAGCAGGATAATAGGCAGGGTACTTTGAAACCATTCATGAAGAAATGAAGTAGTATGTATTTCGGGGGTATATGTGTATGGTTGTTTGTTTAGAGATAAAGTAAGAGCAAGATAAGTAGTATGCTCGCTCTCGTACTACTTGTAGATTTGACTCATAGGATACCACCCATAACGGTATCCTTTTGAGCCCTCAAGCTACTCGAACTATACGGCATCTCGAACTTCCCAGGGGAGATGCACCGAGGGTTCGAGAAGCCGTGTTGCGACTGTAATAGACATTCCCAATATAATAGGCATTCTTTGAATCAGTTTGATTAAGGCAGTATTATTTAACACTAATCGTTCTTGTAACCAATCTAACTTATGCTCAATGTTATCGATGGAGAAAGTTAGGATACTAGGAAATTTTGTCATCATCTTTGCCAATCCCTCTTGATCTAATATAAACCGTTCTTGTATCCAATCTAACTTATGCTCAATGTTATCCATACTGAATGTTAGAATAGCTGGGGCAGATTTAATCAGTTTCCTCAATGAGTTATCATCAAGTAGTAATCTATTCTGTAAGTAATCAATCTTTGGGGTAAGCCCCGTCTCTGATTTTGATGGTATACCAAGGATGGTCGGCTGAGATTGAATGATCTTCTTGATTTCTTTACTCGTTAAACTAAGGCGACTCTTCAACCAACTCACACGTTCATTTAATACATGAATCTGAAGAGTGAGTATATCAGGGCACTTGGGTATAACCTTGACCGATTCGTTTCCATCCAACATCAACACTTCTTGTAACCAATCTAATTTTGATCCAAGATCATCTTTGCTGATCAAAAGAACACGAGGTATATGTACAACTAAGATCCTTAATGCCTCGTCATCAAGCAGTAACCTATTCTGAATGCAATCTATCTTATATTCCAACCCGGTATCGGATTCTGGTGTTATGCCAAGGATGTTGTTGAGTAATACTCTTGAGCTGCAACCAGTGGTTTGCAAAAGATACCGGTATCTTTTCACTATAGGCCTCGTATTTTAAAGCTCAACGCAGTCGCATTTCCTGTGCTCTGGGCCAAGTTGAACTGTGCTCTAGGCCACCCATGTGTTTGCTTCATTTTGAGAAGTAAATGACAACACAGCTCACCAACTCACAACCTCAGTAACAAATGAATTAAACCCAAATAGCGGGGGTAGTTGTACTATAAAAGAGATATATTACAGTCTATTAGCATGGGTAACGTGCCACCCAGTAATGGTGGCAATACTAATCACCAAACCAAGAAGCCGTGTGGTCAGCAGACTCCGATTGAAACAAATAATAATAACACCACAACTACAACAATAAATGATGGTACTAATGAGGTAAACACTCATACAGATACATATATTAATGCACAAACCTCTACGCATAATAATAATAACAACAATAATAATGACATGTCCGAAACACAACCTAAATCTTCTCCACCTCCGGTAGCAGCACCCATCAATACTACTGCAAATGATGTTAAAGATAAAGTTGTGGTTTGCGGCCCAATTTGTGGTTGCAAATTAAACAGCACCAATAATAATAATACTACACCCCCACCATGTTCACCAATACTAAACATACCTGCCGCGTCATCATCTAATACACAAACAACAACAACAGCAGCTGCGTCGTCATCGTATACTAATCTTCTTGCAAATGACAATTCATTATATCCTACGGCATATCCATCTAAGGCTAACAAATTAATGAGTTTAAATGGGGATCCGAATATAGATCCATTAGTAGAACATATGGATTTTGATAAAGATTTGGTGTGTTCAGTATTGGCAAACTATAATTACAATGGGTTCGAAGATATTGAATTCAAGAAGTGGCATGAGATTATATATGAATGTACAATTAAACAAAGTGAAAGAGATAATTTAAACCAATCTTTGTCGGATATCAACCAACAATCCCCAAATAACAGAGGCAACACGAACACGAATGATACTAACAATACAAGGGGAGAGAATTGTGACAATGATGACCCGGCGGGGGGTGTTACGGATAGTATGTCTAAACTCCGCTCTCCTGGTGGTACAGTTCATTCCCCTATGAAACCACCAACACATAACAGCAAAAGAATCAAGCAGCGTAATTCTAACGGCGGAGAGTGTGATAATACTTCCACTAAGAATACCTCAATTGGTACAAATAGTATGGATATTTGTGATGTAACTGCTCCTCAAATCAATCGAACTGCCACAACACAATCTACTTCACCATTCATCAAGTCTGAGGGTAATGCTGATGGTATGGATAATACGGACATTGAACTACAACAGCATATATTAAACAATCCGACTCGATACCTTACTACTGTTAAACAAGAGACAAGGGGTGGTGGGGAGTCTCCATTGGGGTATAACTGGCAGTATGATCGCGGGCGAGGGGCATCAAGTAGAACTAAAAGTATGCCACAAAACAACAATGGACGTAAGACCTCTGCTACGAATAACAACAGAGCAACCGCATCAACTGCCGTGGGTAGTAATATGGGTAGTAACATGGGTAGTAACAGTATACGATCTAACTCAAATCAAACTGCAAACGTTGGAGCACCAACAAACTCTAACCAGTCTTCTAACGGACAAGCATCGGCAGCAACCATACCATCCCGCACAGCAAGCTCCGTGGACGGCAACAACAACAACAACAACAACAACACCGACAACACATATACTCATCCGTGTACATTGGAAAGTTTACTCTGGTCTGGTGAAGATTCAAATACAACATCAAATAAGTCTCAGAGTCAGCCTCCACTTGATTCTTATGATGATCCAGACGTTGATGGAGATGACAGTGCTATGGATCGGCTTTGCGAATTAATGGACAATCATTTTGAGGAAGCTGAGCAACTGCTTGGGCATAGAGTTGATAATGTAGATGATCTACTGCGTGTGTTAGAGGAACGTATCAACAGAGATGATTGGATACCCGAAGGGATTGAACGTCCCTTCCAGGATAAGAATTGGTTGCTGAATAAAGATGAGAGTAAGCAGTTATTTGGTTCAAAAGTGGAATTAGGCAATAGACAATGTTTAAGTGTTGCTGAGTCTAAATTGGTATTTGGACCATATGGTATATCTCGTGAGCTCTTTCCTATCTACAAACATGAGAAAAGGAGGTATGGCGAAACATCAGCGGAAGGAAAGTCTTATGAGTATTTGCAGGGTTTGAAGTGCCCATGCGCGGGCTGCAAACGTGAGGTTAAGATAGCTCGAGTTGATGGAGGTATACTTGTCTATGAAAAGACTGATCCAATGACCGGAGAGCCCTACAAGCATGATAAAGTAGTCCATAAGAATCATCCAATGGATCGAAACAGTACTCAAATGTCTCTCTCCTTTGAGCAGAAAGAGTTTGTGCTTAAGCGTATGGGAAAGGAACCATGCTCGGCGATCTGTAATGATATGCTGAAAGATAACAGTATTGATAAAACTTATGAGCAAAAGAAGAATCCGAAGAGTCTTACTAAAGTTATATCAGATTATATGAGTTCAAAGTCTACGAAGAATAAGTATGCCATGCATGAATGGCGTGCAGAAGACTTTACTGGTGCGGAAACGTGTGCCATACTTGAAAGTCTCAAGGAGACACCCGGCTTGTTTAAAGAGTCAGCCTTTATGGAGTCAGAATACTACCAGAGTATGAAGGATCATATCAATGTTATCGAACATAGTTATGGCCCAGGTGGTGATAAGAAGTTGGTTCTATTTGAGACAAAAGATATAGCTGAGCGGATTAGGCTAGCTGGCCTTATGTTTGACCATGAAGAGGGAGATAACAAGAATGCAGTTCAAATCAGTTGTGATTTTGCTGATATACCAGGTACTGATATGCAACTTGGGACATGTGGTGTTGATGACTTTGGGCGTAAACAGTATCTAACATCATTCTGTATTTGTCCATATGAGAATGCAGAAGATGCAGAGAAGTTAATGAGAGCAACAGTTGAACGTATCGATGCAGATGAACGTGCCAAACGAGATAAAGCTCTAATTGATGTGCTGAAATACTGGGCGATACCTACCTGAAGAAGATACCGCTTCCACGTATTACTGAGGACCGAGCACTACTGGCTGCCAGCTCATCTAATGACGTACTAACTTCACAGACTACCTCTAATAATCCCCTAATGAATTGCACGCTTAGATAGCACATAATTCACTAGAACATTAGTTACTAGCATTCTTTAAGTTACATCTTAGGACTCTCAACAGTTCTAGTGATAAGAGAACAAAACCTAAATAAAACAATAATAAAGTGCATAACATCGTCGTCGTCAAAAACACACACGATGAGCAGTACTATCACAACAATTGCGGACTTCACCAAGTTGTTCCCTCCAATTCCCAATACGATTGTAGGAGAACCAGCAATTGACGGCATCGTCGACGCTACTGAGCATTTACACGCATGTGCAATTACATCCAAAACAAGCATTAGCAATTTGGGATACTTGTGGTTAGTATACAATAAAGAAACATGGGCCAACATCTCAACAGAAGCATATCCATCGGCAACACTATCCGACCCTGAATTACCATCGGACTATTACAATCCTCCTCCATTGCAACACGATGGAATCGATGCCAACGATCGTCTCAACGACCAAAATAAGTATGACAATCAGAAGAAAAAGCACGAAGAAGTAAACAATATGAACGCTGCATTAGTCGCCCGCCTCAAGAAAATGTTAGACAGTACATACGTCACAGAATATGCAACACATTGTCTCCAATCCGGCGTCGCCCATCCTACACTACTGCACATGTTAAAGTGGTTATCAAAAGAGTATGGAACAACAACATCAACTGATCGCACCAACAATACCAAACGTATGGAAGCATCATGGAATCCTGACACCGGCTTTGCCACTCTACTTCGACAACTGGCAAAAGGACAACACTTTGCAGACATGGCAAACCGACCAATCTATGAAGATGACGTAGTAGATATGGGAGAACAATTAATAGTAAATTGTGGACGGTATGGTGATCTCTACGAGCAATGGTTACAAGAGCAGGATAGGAGTTTAGATAACTTCCGTACATGGTGGCGTGAAAAGCTTCGTATCCGCCGCTTGACAGGTCAATCAGCTAATAGTTTGGGATATGGTATGAATGCCGCTCAAGTTGCAGAACAGGAGGCAGCTTCTGAACAACTACTACAAGAGACAGCAGCCCGATTCGCCGCAGGTCATGCCGCCAACGCCGAAGCAATGGCAAATGTTACAAATAGTAATAATGCCGTTCAGTCCCTCGCACAGCAAGTGCAGATGTTGTGCCAAGTCGTCCAACAAAATCAAGCTCCTGCCTATCAAGCCCCTGCCTATCAAGCCCCGTATCAAGCCCCGTATCAAACACAATACCAAGGCCAAGGTCGTGGAGGCGGTGGTAGAAGAGGTGGTGGACGTGCAGGTAGAAATGGTGGTCGCGGTACAACTGGTGGTCGATACCAACAAGCTGCTCAACAACTGCCCACTGTTCCCAGCAATATCAAGCGTTTTGAGAATAACAACTACTGTTGGACACATGGTTGTGATGTTAATGACAATCATACTAGTATGACATGTGAAAGGCAGGCTCCAGGACATAATATCTATGCTACTCGTGCAAATCCAATGGGAGGCAACATGAAATGTGCACACAAGACCATCTTGCCTAGTCAAGTTGGCCGTCCACCAGCCCCTACTCGTGCTGCACGTCGTCAACAAGCCGCTCAACCTCCTATGCAACAGCCTCCTATGCAACAGCCTCCTATGCAACAACCTGTAATGCAACAGCCGATTATGCAGTGGCAACAACCAATTCAACAGCGTGCATTCAATATGATGCCGCCCGTGCAAGCTCCCGTGATGCCTCAAGGTCAAGTTCAGATGCCTCAAGCTCCCGTGATGCCTCAAGGTCTAGTTCAGATGCCGCAAGCTCCAGCACCTCCCATGAATGGTGGATATGGCGGGTTTGGATATCCTCCTATGTGACGGGGAGGGGCGGAGAGTAGAGATAGTTTAACTGATATTAAGTCAAGTGTTTTGTCGTATCCTACTACTCCGATCCCCACCCTAACTAGTGAGAACCATATCTATCCCAGACCAGCGTTTCTAAAATCCAAGCAACCAACTAGAAGTCAATATGCAAATGCTGCCGCTACTATACTACAGACGGTGGATATTGCAATGCGAGACAGAATTAAGTGGGCAATATTGGATTCAGGTGCCACTAGTCATTTCTTTGTGACTAATGCCCCAGTCATCGACATTGCACCTGCACTACAGCCCTTGACGGTGCAGATACCAGATGGGACACGTGTCGACTCCTCACATACATGTGCTCTTGATATGCCACAACTACCAAAAGAAGGACGTATTGGCCATATTGTACCAGGCTTGGCAGGTTATTCGTTACTATCAGTTACTACTTTATGCAATGCCGGATGTGAAGTACACTTCACTAAGATTGATTGTACAGTTACGTATCGAGGAAGAGTAGTATTATATGCCAAGAAATGCACGAGAACTGGACTTTGGATGATACCGATCAATCCCACCCAACATGCACCAGTCGAGCATATACCTACAACAACCACTGCCATAGCGGCTAGTGCAACAGTGCCTACAATGTCAAAAGATGAATTAGCCAAATATCATCATCAAACATTATGCTCACCACCAAAGATAACACTACTCAAAGCAATTAAGAATAATCAGCTACGATCATTTCCGGGCCTAACATATCAGCTCATCAACAAGTATTTACCACCATCAACGGCAACGGATAAAGGGCATATGGTACGACGATCACAAGGTATACAATCAACAAGCAACAATAGGCAAGACATACTTGATGCTCGACAGGCAGTAGATGATATGAATCCGACTGAACAAGTATGTGCGGCACATGATATTTTCTGTATGGCTGCATTAGCAGACAAGATATCCGGGACTATGTATACAGATTTACCCGGCCCATTCCCTGTACGATCATTCAGTAGCATGGTATACATATTCATTGCATATGTATACGATTTGAACGTCATCCTTGCCATACCAATGCCTAGCAGATCGGCAGAATCTATGCAAGCGGCATTTGAAAAAGTTATAACACATCTCAATGAACGGGACGTCAAAGTTACACTAAATGTGATGGATAATGAGTCATCAAAATTAGTCGAAAGTTACATCAAAGAACAAGACATTGATATACATATGGTACCACCTAACAATCATCGAGTCAATGCTGCGGAAAGAGCCATACGAACATTCAAAGATCATTTTATATCTGCACTTGCAACCATCGATGGTGATTGTCCACTACAACTGTGGGATCAGTTTCTACCACAAGTACAAGATACATTGAATATGTTAAGAACATCACGTCGTAACCCAACAATATCAGCATATGAAGATTTAGAAGGACCATATGATTATAACAAAACGCCTATGTCCATCCTTGGTACAAAAAGTCTCATCCTAGATGACCCGAATACTCGAACTGCATATGCACCCCACGGTACAGATTGTTACTATGTAGGCATGGCACGTAAACACTACCGATGCCTAAGATTCTACTGCCAATTAACAAGAAGCTACAGAATCAGTGATACATATAAAGTATATCCAGCACATTGCTCTCCACCAACCATCTCGGAGTATGATCGAACAGTATTAGCAGCTGATGCATTATTACGACAACTTCATAGTATTACACCTTTATCGGCAGCATCAAAAGTAAAACATGCAAAGATAATAGAACAATTGACTGCAATCATCACAAATAAGCAAGCTCCGAGGGTGGAAGATACCGGATCTCCGAGGGTGACACGAACATCTACTTCCACTAATGCAACATCTCCGAGGGTGATACAAAATACAAGATATGTGCACCAACGACGAACACGGAATAATATACCAATGCCAACTGTGATGGAAGAAATACAACCTCCAATCGACACAGCAAGTAGTAGTAATAAAGAAAATGATGAAAATGTCCGTCTGAGCCAACAGTCAAATGAAAATAACTCCGAAGGAATAATGACTGAGGAGAAGAGTCATTATATCCCCTGCAATAAAAAAGTTCAACAATCAAAGAGAAAAGTCAATGGAGTACTAATCGGCAGTAAACGCAATCATCATAAGAATATATCACGTAAGAGGCTACAAAAGTTAATAGAAGAACAAATATCTAAAGATGATGATTTCCATTTACAATTACAACAACAATCACAGCAGCAACAACAGTTACAACAAATCACACCAAGTGATGTATCTTCCCCCATCAATACAACAATCCCAGCCATCACACAAGAGGAGGATGATAATAATAACGATATTGGTAATATAGAGGAACAAGATGAGATTGTTAAACATGCTTTGTTACCACCGAGACGAGAGTCATGTCGTATTAGGAACAAAAATAGTAGACAACCAGTATACTTCCAAAATCTCAGAACGGCAGCGAATATAAATCAAGCAGCAGTATATCATGTATGCGGTTTAGGTTACTACAATGCTCCACAATATTCAATACCAACTACACTACAACATGACAAGCTCACAATATCACCAGCTATTGATATAGAAGAAATGTGCAATGGAGTTGTTCACCCAATCACAAAAGAAACAATCACCAAATATGAAACATTAGCAAATGATCCAGAATTAAAAGCGATATGGATGAAAGCTATGTGCAAGGAATTGGGTAGATTAGCTCAAGGCTTTGGTGATTTAGTCGATGGGACAAACACAATAAAGTTCTTATCCAGAGAAGAGGTCAGGTGCATACCCGCGGATAGAACAGTAACATATGCAAGAATTGTAGTTGATTACCGACCACAAAAGGATGATCCAAATAGAGTACGTATTACAGTTGGTGGCAACCTCATCGATTACCCATACGAACTAACAACACGTACAACAGATTTAACAACAACCAAACTCATGTGGAATAGTGTTATTAGTACAAAAGATGCAAAATTTGCGGTAGCAGATGTCAAAAACTTTTATCTCAATACACCATTGGATCGATTCGAGTACATGAAAATGAAGATTTCCATATTCCCTCAAGAATTTATTGATGCGTACAATCTACAAGATAAAGTAATCAATGGATATGTCTACATGGAAATCCAACGAGGAATGTATGGGCTCCCACAAGCAGGAATATTAGCCAACAAATTACTACGAGAACGGTTAGAAGTACATGGTTACTTTGAATTGCCTCACACCCCAGGACTATGGAAGCACGAGACGAGAAACATCTCCTTCACCCTGGCAGTTGATGACTTCGGTATCAAGTACGTTGGAGAAGAAAATGTACAACATTTACTATCGGCATTAAGAGATCATTATGAAATAGACGTAGATTGGACAGGAGCATTATATTGCGGTATTACATTAGATTGGCATTACGCTACAAATATGGCAGACAGATATGTTGATATATCAATGCCCAAGTATGTTATCAAACAACTCGTCAAATATGAACATCCAATGCCAAAACGGCTACAACATTGTCCTTATTCTCCAAATCCAATACAATACGGCAAAGATAATCAAAATGTAACACCAGAAGATAACAGCCCAAAACTTGACAAAAATGGCAAGAAGCGCATTCAACAAGTAGTCGGTAGTTTTCTATATTATGCTCGCGCAGTGGACATTACAATACTCATGGCATTAAGTTCAATTGCAGCAGAACAAGCTAATCCAACGGAAAATACAATGAAACGAATCAATCAACTCATGGACTACATGGCCACACATCCAGACGCAGTCATCAGATATAAAGCCTCCGACATGATTCTCAACGTACACTCCGATGCCTCATATCTCTCTGCTCCCAAAGCAAGAAGTAGAGCTGGGGGATACTTCTTCTTAGGATCGATGCCTCAAGACAAGGTACCAATCAAGCTCAATGGAGCAGTACACGTCACATGCACAATCCTCAAACTTGTTGCTGCCTCGGCTGCTGAAGCCGAACTAGGTGCTTTATTCCTCAATGCACAACAAGCCAAAATAATGCGAATCACTCTTGCCGAGCTCGGCCACCCACAGCCACCAACACCATTCCATGTCGATAACACAACTGCCGTCGGAATTGTCAACAACACCATCAAACGACAGAAATCAAGAGCCATGGAAATGAGATACTTCTGGCTAGTAGATGCCGAAGCCCAAAAGATGGCAACTTTCCACCACCATCCAGGGCAAGAAAACTTGGGTGATTATCCATCCAAAAATCACATAGGCGAAATACATCAACATGTAAGACCCTATTATCAACATGAACCCAACTCACCCACCCACCTACCACGAGCTACAATGCCAAGTGCTCGGCGAGGGTGTGCTGAAATACTGGGCGATACCTACCTGAAGAAGATACCGCTTCCACGTATTACTGAGGACCGAGCACTACTGGCTGCCAGCTCATCTAATGACGTACTAACTTCACAGACTACCTCTAATAATCCCCTAATGAATTGCACGCTTAGATAGCACATAATTCACTAGAACATTAGTTACTAGCATTCTTTAAGTTACATCTTAGGACTCTCAACATGATGGAGCTGGGGCATTGAAGAAAGCTGCAAGGGCATTGCAGTTGAGAGTACGTAGTTGTCATGCACATATAGTTCGATTGGCTCTAAGACGTGGGGGTGGGAAGAGAGGATCTAAAGGATCTCTCTCACGTTATCTTCTTACCAACATGGGCATTGGCTACAAAGACATGTCAAAGGTTGTGGGGGATGTTCACTATGGAAATTACATACCACCAAAGTATAAACAAGATTATGAGTCATTCAACGGATTGCTATGGGAGAAACATGATGAGTTGCTTCATCTCCGCAACTCTAAGAAGAAGACTGATGAAGAAAAGACAAAGCATGTCAACCATCTTAAGAAGACTTACTTGAGCCATGACCCTTGTTGCTCTGGAGGAAAAGCTGTTGGGATTGAAGGCCAGTCTGGTAGTAATCAAGGCGGAGAGAAGAGGGGAGGTCAAATCAAAGTTTATCACAAACGGATCACAAGTCGACTTTCAAAAGAGGCTAAGAAGAGCGTCATCTGGATTGTGGCTGCTGTAGCAATGGATCTTGAGCTTGACTCTAACCTAGCAGAGTTTCGTACACAACCAAAGAGAAAGATAGAAGACTATGAACATGCAAGGAAGATCAGTCAGTTCGATTTGGAGAATAGTAAGTGCAATCTCATGTGTGACACACAATACATGATATGCACAGAGCTAGGTGATCACAAGAAGATTATTGACACACGATCTGTTATTGGTGATGAGACTAGATCTTTTACAGCACATCTTCCTACTGGTTCACTTGTATACTCAATGGTTCGTGAAATGGAGAGTGAGACTAACAACTCATCCGAAATGCCGCATAGTCACCATGACCATGACGACCACCGACGACCAGCGGCGACCAGCGGCGACCACCGGCGACCGCAGGCGACCATAGGCGACCACCGACGACCACCGACGACCACCGACGACCATCTTATATAACTTGTTATTAGATATATCTTGCTATTATGTAACTTATTATCTTGTATTAGATGTAGGGGATGCAACATAACTAGGTCTCAATGTAGTGTGATAGAAACACTACTAATTGCAATACTAACTACATCACTGATGCATCGTTTGAGTGAAAAGATTGCAATAGATTGGTAATAAGGTTACATCTGTGATGATTTTAACGAGGCAGTATCATTATACATGGAGATAGTAGGAGTCAATACAAAGTATCAAAAATGTTTAAGATTATTATCAATGAGGACTATGGTACCGAGGTTGATCCAAGGATTCCAGTTTGTTGCACACGATAGCAGAATATATAATAGTTCTAATAAACCTATATGCAGCACGAATACTATTTTGTTGTTCAAATAACTATGTATAATTATGAAAACTATATCTCATAGTTAGTATAAGATATGTTGTATCATCAATTGTTCGGCGTTGTATGATATTGGTGTTGATATCAATGCAACCGTTATGTGCTTGGTTTGGTATGAATAGCCGCATTAGCCGCCGAGTTATGCAATCTAGATTGCATATGTTTTGTGCTTGCAAATACCAACTTTCAATATCATATCACATAAACGATATAATATACGTTGTATCGTCGCTTGTACTTCATTTTCGCGGTTACTACTATCAGAAGAGTTCACACGGGTATCATAGACAACTCAAACCAATGCATAACCTTTTTAGCGGCCGAGTTATGCATTCATATTATTGCAAACTTTTGTGCTTGCAAAAATACCAAATTTTAATTTCACAACTCATAGATGATATGATATGTGTTGTATCGTCGCTTGTACTCTAACTTCGCGGCAGCCGGTCACTTGAAAGTTGTTGTTGTTATCATAAACAGAGCATACTGTACTTGAAAACGTTGTTGATAGCCGATATAGCCGCGATGTTTGGTATTTAGAATGTACAAATTATTTGCTCGGCGGAGATACATATGATATTGTATAAGATATGTTGCATCATCTCTTATTCATAATTATCACTGCTGAAACTAACATGACGGCCGCAATACATATCAATGCAAAGGACGATGTACTTGGAACATATGTTGTAATGGATATCCCAACCAATTTTCTAACCATGACTTTAAGTCATGGTACATGTAGAAATTGGTACTGCTCTACGTGAGGCTCATACCATGACCGAAAGTCACGGTAGAGGATACTCAATCTTTAATCTATTGCAATAGCATGAAAAAATGTCGTATGGAGAAGCCGCCGATACTACACGTATACTACACTCGACGGCCGATCCGATGGTGTAATGGGCGCCGTCGTCG
>Ga0214479_100992_pt1 | contig 13339 bp, 13 predicted proteins | sample M1_20Mar14CPVII9_5_FD_165054 | JGI IMG/M metagenome (GOLD analysis project Ga0214479, IMG submission 165054) | Marine eukaryotic communities from Monterey Bay, California, United States - M1_20Mar14CPVII9sort6BwellE14 | ecosystem: Environmental > Aquatic > Marine > Unclassified | place: USA...
GAGCTCTATATCATTCTTGTGATATTGTGTTGATACCTGTAAGTTTGTTGATTTCAATCTAGTATCATATGTTGAATATGCAGATTCTAACCACTTGTGAGCTGGGTTTGCGATATGGCAGCTCTAGTAAGGTCAAATTCGTCTCTCATTGTCGCAAACCCTGCAGCCACCTCCATACGGAGAAATTCAATATCTTTATCCACTTTGGCAACCATTTTAGATACTTTGGCAACATCTTCTGCTGTTAAAGCCTTATCAGTAATACCTACCTGATTCATGACCCAGCCAAAACCCTCCCCTGCAGCCTTGGCCAAAACTGCTGTAGCAATCGCCTTTGCTGCAAATATTACAATAACAGACAATGTGATTGGTTCCAGTCGTCTGTGTCTGAGGCTGATCTTCATACCCATTGAGTCAGCCAACTCAACACATGTCAACTCGTTAGAACTACTTGTTTCATCATCACATGAACAATTATCTTTGGCTTTGGTCGCTTTGGGGTGCTTAGCTGACTTGGTCCTCCTCCTCCTAGGAACAAGTTTCCTTCCATGAGAGTTATGTGTGGGTTTGTTAGATACTGAGGGATATCTGACCTCATTCTCGCCACCATTGTCGTTTTGCCTGTCTTTGATTGGAGCCGGAGAGATGGCATATGTTACATCAACTGCAAACGACACTAGAGCGAAGAGATGGAATAGTATACAACTGCTTCTCATTATTGATAGATGTTCAGTATCTCCTTGATAGATGTTCAATATAAGAAGAGAGAAGCTGTATGGTATAAGTACAATAATAGAGACACGAGACACAGTTATGCACGAGGAGAATGAAAAGATAAATAAGTGAGATTAGAGTTAGATTAAGTCATTCATGTTCATTCGAATTAGAGCACAATAGTAAGACATACCATGAAGAAGAGATAAGTTGTTATAATGAAGTTATGATACAGTGTAACATCATTATGAGCCGTGCAATACTATGGGCTGGTCTTGGCATGGCTTATCTGTTGCTAGTGAACGGAAAGGCAGGGCAGTAGTGGTTCAAGACCAAGAGGCATTGAGACATTTGGGGTCATTCATGATCTTGGGGCAGATTGATGTTGGTCTATATTAGTTATTAGGCGATCATAAGTGACGAATGATTTGTACTTTTAAACATGAAACATATAATTCTAAACTATTTAATAGCCATCAAAGCCATATACTTCCTATACTCTCTTCCTTCGTCTTTTCTTCTTCTTTCGTCTTCTCTTGCCACTCTCTTCCACTGATAATCCTTGTGCCAGTTTCCTACTCTTGCCACCATGATGACTCGTTATTGAGGATGACCACCCACTCCATCGACTTGTTGAAGGATGATAACGAGCATGACCACTATACCATGAGCTACTACTTCCCCACCAGTTTGCCTTACCGGAGCTTTTTTGCCACGTTGGTACTTTCTTTGGAACCTGCCATCCTGGTGGCTTTGGTGCTTGCCACTTTGACTTTGTATTCCATTGAGCAGGTGCCTTCCAAGTCGGAGGCTTGACATTCCACTTTGGAGTACTACTCCACTGAGGTGTTGTTGCCCATTGATTATTATTCCAGCCAGTATTTACCTTTGGTGAACTGCTCCAAGGTGAAGTCCAAGGAGATACTTTAGGTGCAGTCCATGGAGAAGTTACAGTACCCGTCCAAGTATCTTCCGTCTTACCCCAGCCATCACCATCCCATACTGGGCTAAACGTCGGCGTATATGTTGTGGGAAAGTAAGTTGGCTAATAAGAGAGAGCAAAGACTGTGTTAAGTATTGAATTTGATGATATGAACAAAACAAACTGTTCACTACTACTTACTATATATGTAGGTTTAGTATTTGGACTCGGAGTTGCATCAGGATCAATAGTTGGTGGAAATGTCGTAGGCATAAAGGTAGTTGGTGGATCAGTTGGAGGATTGATATATGGTACTAAGTACCCTTTTTCTTCCACCCACTTGGGATTTCCCCAGCCATCATTGACCCACTTACCACCCTTACCGGGAACATAGACATACTTTGGTAATGGACCTTGATAGGCTGTACCCCATGCACCAATGAAGGTTGGACTTGATGTTGGTATGAATGTTGTTGGGAAGTCTAGTAAAAAGAAACATTAGTTTGGTGAATTCGAAGTGAAAAGAAGAAACATATTATGTGCACAAATACCGCTAAACATACCTGTTGGTTGATAAGTTTGCTGAGAGTCATTATTACTTGATCCACCTCCTCCACTATTATTGTTTCCACTACTACCTTGAGACTCCGTGTTCATATTATTACTAGTGTTTTCATCTCCAGGCGTTGGCATATATGTACTATAAGTAGGATAATATGTTGGCATTTGATTGTCGTTCTGACGACTAATTTGCTCTGTGTCTCCTCCACCGCCTTCCTGCATTTCTAGAGTTGGATGGTATGTTGAATAGGTTGGAAAATAGGTTGGTATTGGAGTAGAAACTTGTTTATTGCGCATTGTCTTCTTCTCATTATTCTCCTCATTCTGATTGCTCCTTGGACCTTTCACTGCTAATACATTACTACTTGACTGTTGTACCATTTCATCATTCTCTTCTTGATTTGCAGCTGAAGAAGTGGGTGTAATAAACTCTTCTTCTGTACTGCTCTGTAGTTTTTGTGTTCGTTGATTCATTTGCATAGAACTTGTTGTCAATTCTGGCACATCATTATTATCGATATCCTCAGCGTTGTCTCTCTTTCGTCGTTCAGTCTGCCTTGCATTGTTACTGTGTTCTTCTCGTGCTAGTTGATTAGCCAACTTCTTTTGAGCTCTTTTTGTCAAAGCCTCTTCTACTGCAGGGTGATTTGTTATCACATCTTCTTCAATGATAGAAGTTGTAGATTCATATGAATATTGCTCTCGTCTTCTTGTTCGGGCACGTGTACCGTGTGCACTATACCTAGTGTCTATATCTGTATTATCATAAGCTACTCCATTTTTATTCTGTATTCGTCTATTAGTTTGCTCCTTCTTCTTCTTGGTATCACTTGTTATCGTCTTGGCAACAACAACTAACTCTTCAGTGAGTAGAAGAAAAAGGATTGTTATATAATATATTGATGTCTTCATTCTGATTGATATTGATTAACTGACGGATGGTAAAGATATCATTTCAATCTTACTGCTATTAGAAGGGTACTACTGTATTGTGTGGCAACGTTATCTAGAGTGCATTGCATCATTTATTGATGAGGGGAGAGAGTAACATAGAGAGTGAGTAGACGGTATCCTACCCATCAACCATATACCAATAAAGGAGAAATCTAGCAAGGCATGCAATATGCCACTTGGATACTACAATGATGCAATATCTCTATATATTGATCTTCTGTATAATACAGTTAGTCTTCTACACTGACTATTGCAATGCATTTTCTATAAACTATCTTCGAATTAATAATCGGTATCCAGATCCATCATGTCATCGTCAATATCGATATCCATTATGTTCATGTACACATCAATCCAGATCCACAATATCAATGGGCCTTGAAGTCAAAATAAGAATGGTAGGCAGGAAGAATGGCGGTGAGAAGTGGTTAGAATCTGCATATTCAACATATGATACTAGATTGAAATCAACAAACTTACAGGTATCAACACAATATCACAAGAATGATATAGAGCTCATAAAGAATGTAGAAGGAGATGAAAACAAGTCACATACAGTGATACTATTAGATCCTATTGGTAAAATGTGTACAAGTGAAGTATTTAGTGATAACATGTATAATTGGTTAGAAAATGGTGGTAGTAGATTAACCTTTGTGATTGGTGGTGCGGAAGGGCTTCCTCAAGAGCTCAGGAATGGTGACAAGAAGAGAACAAAGCTCAGTTTAGGTATGATGACGTTCACACATCAATTTGCTAGAGTATTACTAATGGAACAGATATATAGAGCTAGTGAGATACGGAAGGGAAGTGGATATCACAAGTAGTAGTGTAATGTATCTTCTATTAAAATGATATAATTTCTGTTGTGAGTATGCTCTTTTCAAATCGGATCTCCTTTTATGTTGATTCGGTGTTGTCGTTGCTATTGTTGACGGCCAAACATTCATTATTCATGCCATTTATCTGTGGCAAAGTATTTGCTTCTTTTGGAGTTGATTTGGTGTCCATTACTTTGCTTCTGCAATCACTGCATTTGTTTCTTCTAAGTTTTATACAGCACCAATTCACTGGTCTCTGCCTTGATAGAATTGATGGAACCTTCATATCAAGCGCTCTCAGTATAGATGCTAAGATGTACTCCTCTGGTTCTCTTATTCTGAATTTGAGATATCTCGGTCTAAAGTATACCACACAATTTCCAACACCTTGTAGTGGATGTGTAATACTAATAATGTAGAGTAATGGTACCAAATTGTCAAAACTACCCATTGTTTTCATTTCATGAGTAATTCTAATAAAGGAATCAAAAGTTAATTTCGCAACAATGGTCACAAGAAGATCCAAGAGGAGAGGGAGTTAGGGGTAGTATAGGTTAGTGAAAGTACAAATCCATATCATGTGCACAATTCAACTCATCCCACATATTTCATCCCACAACTATACGATTCTTACCTAATCCACTGCCATATATACCAAGGGAACCATGAGAACATAAATGCTCCGATGTAGTAAATCCCTTGCCATGTTGCTTTGATAGACGATTCATTCGATGCCTCTGTGGAGTTTACATTCATTGTTCTTTCTGTAGATATAACATATTGGATGAGGATGACAACACTGACAACGATGATGAGGTTTGCCAAGCAAACAAAGAAGAATCTTGCAATCTTTAATTCTCTAGCACTACAGCCCCTCTCACATTGAACTGGATACAACGAGTCCGGTGCTAGTCCTCCGGGAGGATACTCCGACAATCCGCAAGCATGGAAATCAGTATAGTTGTATGCATTATTAAACAAAGGTTTCAGTGCCATGAGGAAACAAAAGATGGGTGGCACTCCCAATATAAGCCAAAGACTTCTCTTTGATCTAGCTTCATCCTTTCTACCATACTTGACAATTATACAATATGCTACTGCAAGTCCAGCATTCAAAGATATTGACACACCATATAAGAAACTATCCAAGAAACCTTGTGCTGTACAACTTGCAGTAGTACCAACACAACCCCAATCGCCTACGTTTTCTGGAACTGTATTTTAACATAATATGATGTGAGACGATTGTAACTCGGTACCAACATATGATATCATAAACATTTGTTCATAAACTTACCCATCCAGGTACTCATAAATGGTGAGAAGAATGATGCCCAGAATAGTGCCAAGCTCATCTCGCCAACAATCTTATGTGTCAATCTTATCCTCTCGCCTTTATTGTATTTAATAACAATATCTCTCATAATAAAACCGCAACCAATCATTGATAGAAGACCTCCAGTCTTCATCAATATGATCACAGTCTTTTGATGTTCTGGATACTCTTCTAATCGATAAGTATCTGCCATCTTTGTATAGGTATCAGTTAGTATCAGTTGCAACTCTTTTTGCAATTGTTCATGTTCTCATCTTGGTATCTCAACTGGTTGTGCTCGTATAATTTCTCCACCGCAGCACTTTAAACATTGAAACCGTCTATCTAATAATCAAAGGCAACATACAGTTAGTCCTCTCTCCGATATCTCAAACAGTGGCGTGGTAGTACAATCGACCATATTTGCCTCATTTGCATAATTTGTGCACTTAAACTCCCCAAAAGTAGAATTTAAGTTAACCCTAGGGAGAAAGTCTGCTGTTGAGTTTATTTGTTTTGTTTTGGATCAAGAGGTTGAGAGAGTAGAGCGCCAATCGATACTGACTACAATATGCTCCGCCTATTTCAGCTTATTGCCGTAATATATATCATCATCTTTCCTCAAACTGCTATAGGCTGGTCATGGGGTAGTAAAGAAGAAGAAGAGCCTGCAAAAGTAGATGATGTCGAGACAGACAAAAATGAGGCTGATGCACCGTCAGGTGATCCCCTCATAGATGGTTTCCCAAACCTAGTGAAATGGTTTCGTGAAGGTGGCGGTATTAGTAAGTATGCACTGTTGTACATCTTATGCCTGTTGTTTATATGATATGCTCAAATATTTTATATCTATTGCAATATCAAATTACATCAATCGTATCTATCACAGTTGACAATCGTATTACTGTCGGATATGAACCAGGAACAAACATACGCGGGATGATAACTACCGATGATATACCAAAGGGTACAATCTTAATTCATACTCCAGGGTCACTTGTAGTATCGGCTCAATCTACTCAATGTCAAACTATTGCCAATATTGTAAAAGAAATGAACTCTGGTGTAGAATCGAAATGGAAATTATACTTTGATTATGATGATAGTAGTGGCAGTCATATACCAAGTCAATGGGATCGATCTGAATCTGGTAGAGCTATACAAGAATTACAAGGTTTGCCTCCCTCAGGCGACACACATCGTCATTTAGATTGGTATCAATCGGCCTGTATCGGCGAAGGGAAGGAAATGTCGGATGTTGAAATGAAAGCATTCAAAATGTTCTTAACACGTGCAGCAGATATTGGATTAGTACCAATGTATGATCTAATGAACCATCATAATGGCAAGATCAACACAAAGCTCCAAAGAGATGAGAGTGGTGGATTAAAAGTGATTGCAAGTCATGATATACCAGCAAATTATCCAATTTACAATACCTATGCAAGATCAGGCATTGAATCTACAGTGGAAGTATTCAATACATATGGATTTGTAGAAGATTATCCACAATTATGGCGATGGAGTGATGTTAATTTGGCAGAATTGATAAAAGAGAATGAGAAGCACGCTCATTCCAGATATTCAGATGAATATTTGAATGCTAATAATGAACCAAATACACATCATTATGAAGTCCTTGTTATCACTCCAAGTTTGGCAGCTTTACATCCAACAAAGCAGCTTGTCAGTATACTGGGTAATGGACAAAGATCATTAGATGAATGGCAACAACTCATCAAGGCGCATCATATTAATCTACGCGAATCACATGCCAGGTCAATACATGGATCGGCAGCCTCAATTCGTGAACAACTAGCCACATCTATTGAAGAGGATATTTCATTGATTCCACTCGAGAAGAGACGTTTGGAAAAGGTAAAGAGAATGGGTAGAATTGATATGAAGAAGGCCGATGCCATTCAAGCTACAGAGTTCCGGTTAGCATTCAAGAAGGCTTTGAGATTGGCAATGAAGACGGCTGAGCAGGAGGCATTCTTGAAGGATTCAGAAGAGCTTTAAAGTAGGAGGATACTTATGTTGTGTTGTAAATGTATTTCATAAGATAAGATGCTGAGAAGAAGAGATGCTCAATTGACTTATCTTCTAAGTAGCGTGCTTTTTGTATATGTATGTATGAATAAGGAGAGGAGGCACTTACATAGAGCAATGCAGAAGGATTCGAGAAGAGAAAGTGCTCCTCACTGGTATCCTACCATACTGAGAGTCGACCGAATCTAGCCTGAATGACTATCGTATCGTATCGTATGCTGTTAGTTATGTGCATATGTAGCATCGCATCTCATAACTCATAATACCATGAGAATAGCGTTGTTGATATTACTATGCTATTACCCTATTAGGGTGGTTTCATACAACTGGATATGCAGCGTTAAAGATAACCCAATAGTGAACATTGAAACTGAAACAAATAATGCAAACGATGAGAACAGTATTGATCGTTATTTGAGGCAGGGTAATATACAACAAAACAATGCAATTAGAATACCTCGTGGATATATAGAACGTCAAACAAAGGAAGATGAGCTTGATCAGTTATTTGGTCAACTTTCCAACAATAATAATACTGCGTCGGTTGATGAACTCAATAATCCTTTTGATAATACAACACAACATGCAAACAATATTATTACTGATGACATCACTGAATCTAACAATAACACTATACAAGGACGTAGATGCACATGTGGATATATGCTGCCAACTGAAGACGAGTATTACTGTCCGCTTCCGACCGATTATTGCAATATTTGGAGTCAACCATATCGAAAGGGAGATAAAGGAGCCTTTAGTGTCAGTTGCTTTGTTTCGCCATTAGACTGGAAGGTAAACTTTGCTCGACAGATATGGTATTATCTTTGCTTCGCATTACTACTGCTGCTTCTCTATCCGATTGTATCTACTGCTGGCAATCATGCTGTTAGATATCTCTTATCGAAGTGCTTCCCGCATATGAATATATGGATTACAGAACACCTTCTTCAAGCAGAGATTGAAGATAATAACAGATTAATAGAAGCATATGACGCAGACGCTCGGCGAAAGAGAAGAGAAGAAGGATGGATTTCGGGATGGAAACTAAAAACCAAACGTTATTTAAGAAAGGACAATAACAATGTGGAAAATGAAGAAGAGGGTCAGATCAATCATGATGATCAGGACTCTACCTGTGATGATCGGATGTGCACAATATGCTTGTTAGATATAGAAGACGGGGAACGTATATCCGACCTGAGTTGCAAACATATATATCATGCGGAATGCCTCGGCGAGTGGATCTTAAAAAAGGTATGCATCAGTGTCTTTTCTATGCATGCATCATACATATATCAACTAACTGTCTTCCTTACTACCCTCAGAACTTATGTCCACTTTGCCAGAACCCAGATATAGCTACAGAAATTAGATCATTTGAACCAGTAGATGAAGAGAACGAGCCAAACTCTGACGATGGTATGATTAGAAGATGGAGAAGTCGAGCGCATGAGAACCTAATTGATATAGCAACAGGCAGAACAAGGCGGAGAATACCGCGAATAAATGACCGACAAGATGTGAACCCATCATTGCTCCATGGTGAAGTGTAGAATAAGAGATTATAGTTGTATAAGCTTCTGCTTTGTTTGGTGTCTAGTTCTAGGTTTAGGTAGGTAGGAGACTCCCGATTTGACGCAGAAAGTGAAGAGTGCACTAAATAAAAGGAAAAACGAAGAATTGGTGAATAATAACGCCGTAGTAGAGAGAAGGAAGTCCACTGATGCAATCATCTACTGCAGCAGGTACAGCGGTCCCAGCAGCCACACCCGTGGAGATTGCAGAGAGAGTCGAAGAAGATATGGATGATAACAAATCTGAACGATCAATTAAATCTTTCAATAGTGATGAGATATTTGATGATGTTGATATGGAATGTGGTGGAGAAGGAGAGAGAATATCGGATCATGATTTAGATAGATTACTTGGTCATTTACCATTACGGCGGGCGTCGGGTGCAATAGATAACAACAGGCGCAGTCTAGAAACAGAGTCAACAAGCAGTGATAGAAGGAAAAAACGGTCAAAGGGTCTATGCCCTTGTTGTCCACAAGTTGTACAGCGTGGACCTTGGCAGTGTATAGCAGCAGTAACAGGCAGAGATGGATCTGTATCTAATACACATGTGGGCAATATGATAGTGATAGTAAGTATTTGCAGTCTGTGTGCATAAGATGTGCATAAAGTTCTTTTCTCAAATCTTCTTTTGTATATCCAGTTACCAAAATGTTTTAATGTTTATGGTTTCGGTATTATGGGTCCTCATTGGTTCGGTCCTATCTGCTGTGTTGGTCTATTGACAGGTGCAACCTTTTATTTTGGTCGTAAGGCATATCACACTATTGGGATTGGATCAGCTGCAATATGTTTACTATTTTATATCACAGCATTAGTTTCGCTATTTATTGTGAGTTGTTCTGATCCCGGAGTAGTCAAAGCAGATTCTAGATATGAAGGAGTACCGTCATCAGATGTTAGTGCAGGTAGAGGGTGGAGATATTGTGATCTATGCAGCTGTCATCAACCGCCAGGTGCTGTTCACTGTCCAGATTGTAATGTATGTATAGAAGGATACGATCATCACTGGAAAGTCCGCGTTAGTATGGTTTTATCTTATGAATTCATGTATTCAATATGAAGTCTCGATGATTCAGCGACTTTATTTGAACTTTGATTGCTTACATTTGATTGTCTTTACAAATTACAAGACGTATGCACTAACTTGAGTTATTATCGTCTCTCTTCATCTTCATAAACCGCTAAACGCGCATCTTCCAGCCCTTGGATGGGAACTTGTATTGGCAAAAATAATTTCACATCATTTATGACCTTTAATCTGACTTGGCTGTTCTACTTGCTTTATGCGATAATTTGGGTATCGTTTGTTGGGGCAGCATTTTATGATCCGTATACAAGGATAGATTCATCATCTGATGATTGATGCTTTACAACAGAAAACTAGAGTAGGATAAACAAGTTACTTCAAACATTAGCATCTCGCTTACTTTTATGAAATATTTGTACACAGTCGCTGCATCCTCTTGTTATTGTCTTCTCCACCTGGCCATATCTGATGATTAATTCAATGCAGAGATTTCTTCTGTTCAGTTGCATCCCTCTTCTCTTTCTTATTTGATTCCTTCTTCTTCTTTGTATTTGAGTGTCCATTCTTATGTTGGCCTCCATTTTGATTCTGCTCCTTCTTCTTCTTTGTATGACCTCCATTACTGCTACTGTTCTTGTGATTTACATCATTTTCCACTGTTCTTCTTCTACCGGGCTTGTCCTTATGACCTCCTTTTTTATGGTGACCATTATCATCCCTTTGTAAACTACTTCTAAGCTTACGATCATCGTGTTTCTTCTTATCTTTTTTAGAAGTAAATAAGTTATCAACAAACTTTGATAGAACGGATTCACTTGCTAAAGATGGATCACTCCTTCTATTTGGGTCGTTTCTCCTGCCAGTCATAATCTGACTTGAGAGTAGCGAATCATCCAAACTATCTGGTCCTGACTTTTTAACATGTTTCTTGGATGCTACCGCTTTTCTCTTTTGTACAACATTCGGGGAATGACTCTTCTTAACAGAGTTATCTGCGATTGCAACATCAGAGAGAAGAGTTGTCAATCCAGATTGACCTCCTAGTGAATATCCTTCTCCGTTAGTAGTATCTCCGATAGTACTATCATCATATTGATCTGTCTTCTTCTTTTGCTTTGCATTCCAATCATTTTTGAACTTTGTAGAGGCATCGGAGTATTCGGAATAATCTCCCGCAGATGTATAGCCTGCAGATGTATAGGTTGATTGTGATTGTGATTCTTCATCCCACCCAATCAAGTCGACTAATGATCCTAGTGAGGCTACAGAGCGCTCCGACGGTATGGCATCTCTTACACCGGAAGCTACTTTCTTACCACTCTTTGTCTTGGCTGCTGCTTTAGATCTCTTCCTCCTTGCTCCCAAATCTGACATTGATTGTGACCTATTCATAACACTACTCCTAACATTCCCCCAAGATTGATTTAACACATCAATTAAATGATCTTTAATCTGTTGTATCTTTCGCATAGTTCTTTGATCTAAATACCCATTACCCCTAGCAAACATTACAATAAATCGTAACAATAAGAATGCGAATACCCACTCTGCTACTAATGTCATGAATGTTCCTGGATTATTATTTATATCACTATTATTAGCAGCAGCAGGCAGCCGGGGATCAGCGGCATAATACTTTGCATGATTTGCTGGATTTTTACGATAGTTTTCTAATGAATCTGCTGGGTCTAATATCTTCTTTTGGGGTTTACCCGAGGCCTCATCATCGGGAGATGTTCTACATCCACTCTTTTGACAGTGCCCAGAGAATGCTGAATCTAATCTTCTACCACCCCGTATATTATTTCTGGATACTGTATTACCACCATATACTATTGTTGGTATCATTGATATTGTTATTATGATATATATTGCAAAGTATATTACAATTTGTTGTTGAACGAACATGATATTGATATTAAGCCGAGAGGTTTTATTGTATAATAGGATACCAAAATTATTAATAGGATACGCCCCAATATATACTTAAATTTCAAGCGGCGTATCGTCTCGCTTCTGCCTATGCTGTGATGTTAATATTAGAGCAATAGTTTCTGCCATATCAGCGTCATTGTTCTCTCATTCATTGATTCATTGCAACTCATTGAAATTTTCTGTGCAATTTATTGATCGTACAATAGAACATCACATGCGAACCCGTTTTTGGAGAAGTCATAGCCCTAGGTATCCTTACAAGCTACCTATAATGATCTTTCATTCAAATGAAGAAAGTAAACATATACTTCTTCATTACTTAGTTTACATCAAAATTGTATTATACCTAACAAATCAAAAGTCACCCTCACTGAGTTCGTCTCCTGATTCATCATCTCCCTCCTCCTTTACGCTGTCAAATTTTGTAGCACTTGACCGTGCCATTGCCGTTTTTCGATACCCCGTTTGCTTGTCATCACCTTCATCGCTAAAGTCATTTATACTACCGATGTACTCGGTCTTTTGCTTCGATAGTGTTGATCTCCTATCATCCGTGGGCGTTGATGTATCTACTCCTTCCTCCTTCAGACCTTCCATACCGCCAAACTTGACAGCACTTTGCCTTGACATACTAGATCTCCTATCAACTGCTTCGTCCTCAACACCTGCCAATCCGCCAAGCTTCGTGCCACCTTGACGACTCATTGAGGAACTAAAGTCATTTATACTACCAATATATTCAGTCTTTTGCTTTGAAAGGAGTGATCTCTTATCAGGACCAGCCTGAGGTGCATCATCTTCATCTCCTATGTCGCCAGTATCTTGTCTTGGTGACCTAAGTCTGTTGGCATACATGGCTGCGGCGTCATCTTCATCTCCTATGTCGCCAGTCTTTTGCCGAGATGATGCAGGTCTCAATTTGGCTGTAGCAAATGCGTCATCTTCATCGTCTCCTGCAGTCTTTTGCCGAGGCGACACAGGTCTTAACTTTATACTAGCAGCGGCGGCATCATCTTCATCTCCAAGATCTCCCTCGGCTTGTCTTGGTATCTTTGGACGTGGTCTTCCATACCTATCCACCTCAATACCGTCCTCGTTCAGGGCATACTCCTCGTCGTTATTAATCTCAATGTCTTCTAGATTAGCGCCTTCGTCTTCTCCTGCTCCTTTTTCGACTTTAACTTGGACCCAACGATGAATATAAGCATCTTCGTGCACAGCCAAAGCTCTGTTATAAGCATCTAAATCATCAAAGTTGAGTAGGTAATCAGCACCACGTCTCTTCTTCTTCTTTCTCTTTCGTCGTGCTGCAGCCAACTCGGGATCTTCGTCTGAGTCAGACTCATCGGAACTTGATAGATCATCCTCACCAATGTTAAGACGACGCCAGATTTCGTAATCAGATTCTCCCATTTGACGTCCCTTACGTTGATATCTCTGAACACGGTCCGTCTCAA
>Ga0214479_100993_pt1 | contig 13314 bp, 8 predicted proteins | sample M1_20Mar14CPVII9_5_FD_165054 | JGI IMG/M metagenome (GOLD analysis project Ga0214479, IMG submission 165054) | Marine eukaryotic communities from Monterey Bay, California, United States - M1_20Mar14CPVII9sort6BwellE14 | ecosystem: Environmental > Aquatic > Marine > Unclassified | place: USA...
CCATCTTCTTCAAGCGATGCATATCGTTTCAAGTACTATGGTATATACCCCGTTTCGATACGATTGTTGCTATCATATTACACATCATTTAATTGTTTAAGTATTCCCTTTTCCTCGTTTGATACCAGCGCATCCATTTTGTTGAGTATGATGGTACGGTATCCTTAACCAACAATCGAATAGTATCATCATTGTTACCTATGGCTATCCATTCTCCCCATTCTTCGTGGCCGTTACCATATGTAGCACGACATACACAATTGGTATTATCTCCCCATTGATGGGCGTGCATTGGAATTTCTTTCAAACCAATAAAACAGAGGGTACCAATAGTGCCACAACTCAAAACAAAACTTTTCAAAGTAGTTATCGATGATGCAAGCAACATCACAATCAACAATGAATCATACGGCATAACTTCTGGGCCGGCAAACTTCCCTCGGCTAGCGAATTTCCTAGTCATGAGATCAATCCACTGCCAATCCTTGACGGTATCCTCTTGGATATCATCATAACATACGGGCCAATCTAATAGTGATCCCCATTCTTCTTCACTCTTCTTGTTGGGATCAGACTTGTTATAGCCAGTATAGGATTGATTCATCCGTCCACCCCATGTGGGAATATCCTTGAGGGCAGTATACATAGTGGTGTCTTGGAGAATATCTACCAGTCCGCTCGAACCATCCAATGTCTCCCCATTCTCCCCATCATTCATCGACACAACGTCGGATAGTAGTTTCTTGGTGGGCATGGATGATTGGGATAATCCAGATGTGTGAGAGGGGGTATTGTCAGTGATAGATGGATCACAACATACACTCTCCTTCAACTTGGATACCAACTTAATTGCAAAGAAGCGACGGACATATCGTTGGATAACAATGGTAGAGGGTAGTGCAATCACTAAGGCCTCAGCATATCTTCTTCTTGATCCAGTTACGCGTTGAGATACGGAACAACGAATTCTCTTCTTCTTCATTCTCAACCCTCGGTGTAAGTCAACATGGTCCTTATCACCACCAGTGTTAATTAGGATACGCTCGGCAGTAGTGAGTTTACCTCGGGCATGTGATCCCTTCCATATACGTTGGATAGTGTTGACATTATCATGCAGGCGGGTGAAATGCAACCGAAGAATGTATCCTCTCCATACGTGTTGGATTTTAGTGGCTGCACATTTCAAATCACTACACATCCCATTATTATGGTATTTAATTATTGCTGCCAATGGTTGGGATAAAACACGGGTGACGTAATGATTGTTGTTGTCGTTATTACGGGATGGCCAATTAATTTCATTCCAGAATACTTTGTGACTTGATGGGATGCCATCCGCAACATGCCATTTGCCATCCATAACACCAATGGTATTTTGGAAGTAATTACAATGCCACATTTCATTATCATATGCAGTAGGCGTAGGGTAGTCACTATTTGGGTTGACTGTGTTGTAGTATACATTAGGCAAGTCTTCTTCATACCCAAATCGCCGTCTCAATAATCTTCTTGAGTCAATAGAATGTTGTTGATTTAATAACTCCCCGTCCTCGATGTAAATAATGGGATTGCTCACATCATATACCTCCCGAATAAACCAATCAAAATGACCGCGTGATGTTCTGAAGATATTAAATACGCCATCAGCAATAGGCCCATATACCAATTGCAACCAATTGAGGTATGAATATAATGCGAGTAGTCGCTCGTATTGATCTTCACGTAACATCTCCCCATTATATCTTAAACCAATAATTGACCCCGGTGTACGAATTAATTCCAATAACTTTGGTAATGATGTAATCCCATACTCATCTAATGCAACTAATGTTTCTTTGTTTGTCGCATCACCAAGTAATTCACGTAGTATGTGTGTATATGCACACTTCTGATAATCATGTATCAACCCTCCTTTATCATTTTGTACCTCCAATTCTGAAAGGCTGGTGCAGTTGTCTGCTCTGTTACGAATTGTATTGATAGAAGCATCTTGTGGATGGGTATGTTCTGCACTCATCTCGGTTGCAGATAATTGGTTGCTAAAATCATTTTCACGGTTGATGTATGTCGACATGATGAATGTTAACGTACAGCCAGATACATACTAAGCACTAATTGGCCACGGAGTAAGCAAAGCTTATATTGCTGTCTTCTGTTGCAAATTAATTTAAAACAATACCGCGTTCAGTGGATGAACTGCGAGACTGTTAATCTCTTACAGAAACCGACTTGTTCTGTAATGTATTAATGTACTGTATTGCGATGAACAAGGTTATCCATCAGCCCAATAATAGTAGTCCTTTGTTGCGTCAAGCAAGGTTACTTGGCAGCCCAGCAAAGCCAGTAAACTAGAGGTTAAGAAGGGTGAGTGGCCTTCCCGTTCTCTTATGTAAACCTAGATGATATAGATATACACGGAGGTATATACAACCAATCCTAAACAAGTATAATCAAACGATTAATCTCTCTTTATTCTTTATTCTAAATTATTATTATAAGCACAAAAGAAAGATCCAAAAGCAGCTGTCCAAAGTTCACTGTTACAGAGCCACCAATAGGGTATCCTCTTATCTTTCCACATGTAACCCATAGAATGCGTTTCTGTAACAATTCTCCAATTAGAGATGATGGCATGGGCGTTGACATTGACATTGAAATATCTTCATTTAGATGTCGAAGACGATGATGACGGCGGCGCCGATCGGCTGCTACTACTTGAGCCAAAAAGACAATTGCAACGCTCGAATAGATTTTCATGATGTTGATTGTTCTATATTATATGTATGAGGTATTGTAAAGCGATAGTAGTATGTTATTGCAATGGTTATAGTATTGTACTCTATGGTAGATATCAAAGTGGCATGAAGTTTAGTTGTTGTGGCGGCAAGTTATTTTCTGTGACCTTTCTTATGTCTTCTTCTAGAGGACACAACTAATAGGACTCTAAGAGGGAGTTGGTTTATGGTGCTGTTATTTTTAAGTATGTCACATCAGACTTTTGCAATAAGTAATAGAGCTTACTTCAAGTCCGAGAAGATATGGACACGTGTTTTGTACGTAGGACCAAGTATGGACTTAAAAATACTTAAAAATAAAAGCTTAGCAGCTCTTAGTAAAATCAAAAAGATACCAGAAATAATGAGTACCAGAGATACACTAAGAAGCTTCAATGCGAAAGATATATTCCACCTGTAATATTTTGGACTAAAAATCACTTAAAAATCAAACACAAAAATGCACAATCATGGTCGCCGCTTCTTCCCTCTATATTACGCAGATAATCGTAATATAGTGATGGTAGATACACCAATAATATAGATTAGATACGATAAATCGTGATGGTGTCAAATTTTCTGCGGTCATCTTATTTATTACACAAGAATACCCCAAAGTTACTACTTCATAAATTCAATCGAGATGCAGCTTTAACATTTAACATATCATACGATATATAAACAATCACAAGTATGATATCACTGTCGTGTTCCGCTCGATAATGAGATTTATTATATGTTAGTATCGTCTGACGTTTGGGGTCGATAATGGGCCGGCACGCGATGATATGAAACCATAATAATATATCATCGTCTCCCGATTCATCTCCCGATTATTCTACTACCCACACGACCTTTTTACTATGATAATACCCCGTTGACAACATCAGCAAATAAAAATGAAAGTTTACAATTAATACAAGTAACATACATCGGCGGGTTGAGGAGCTATGCGGTGTATTTAAAGTTGAGCTATGCGGTGTATTTAAAGTTTGCTTATCAAGTGTTTGGGTGTTATAATGCATTGGTAAATCACTACGTATACACGTCGTCGTCTAGTATTGCACATGGTATCAAACGAGGAAAAGGGAATACTTAAACAATTAAATGATGTGTAATATGATAGCAACAATCGTATCGAAACGGGGTATATACCATAGTACTTGAAACGATATGCATCGCTTGAAGAAGATGGATTAAAGATATTATTGGATGGTACTGACAATCAGGATTCAAAGATATAGGGTGAAGATAGAGGATGATGCAGATTCTTTGGAACGGCAAACAACATTAGAATACATTTGAAAGGAAGATTACATACATGAATGAACATATCCAGCACACTATGCACATTATACTGAGGATACCCTTGCTTTGCTTTTACCGGGAGCTCTGCAGATGAACCGGGCATAGACTATGAACATATAAGGTATTAATTATGTATTTAGTCCCTGCTCGAATAGATGATGTAGATCTTCTCTATCCAGATTGATTCTACTATCGCCACCAGCCCACCACCAGCAAAAAGAAGAATGCAACTAGATGTTTATAGTACCCAATCCTCTCTCCCTTCTCCTCCTCTCTCTTCTTCCTTCCCTTCCTTCTCCTCTCTTCCCCTTTTTCTCTTCTTTTTCCTCTTTTCCTTTTTTATAATTCCAGCCAGCAACACCGTAAAAATCCCCTCTAAGACTCTCTAGATACTCAATCATGTACTAGCTATTTAGACACACAGATTTCATACATAAATAAACAACGGTGGAGTTGATCTAAAAGTTACAATCTTCACTGACTACTTTTATGCAAATATCTGAATGTTTATATAACACACAAAACATTCCCAACACCCCCCGCAAGTACTCTATTCGAGTAGGGTTGCAAAAGGATTGGCACCAAATGTACAGCTTGGGGAACGGTTGAAATTAGCTAGAGCTAGCTTGGCCTTCTCCTTCAGCTTTGCCAGCTCAATGTATCGAGCATCTATAGATGCATACTGCGAATCAAGTTGCTGCTGCCTAATCTTGAGCTGAGCTTGCTCTCTTTCAATCTGCAAGTGACGACGCTTCTCTTTAGCCCTAAAGGCCAAAGAGAGACGTTTCCTTCTGTTACATTCCTTGACATATTCATTTACATCTTGCCATGCGGCAGTATCAAGTAGATGACTGTCTTGATCTTCTTGTAGTTGGATCTGCCTATCATTCTCGGCTTGCATTCTATTGACAAAATGCTCCTTCCCTCTCAACTGCAACGATGCTCGATCTCTTGCTGCACAATCTTCTTTGTACTGGTTGACATCTTGTTGGCCTGCATGTGTAAAAGAGGATATCAAATAATAGTTAGTAAAGATCAAGTCAAGTATTAATAAAAAGTAAACCAAACCACAGTCGAAATCAATACTCAAGAACTTACATGCAGCTTTCAGTTCCTCATCTCGTGCCATCTCAGCAACCTGTTGTACTCGATCTTCCTCGTCAATATCACGATGTCTCTTCCCTTCGGCATTCCTAAATGCAAGTGACTGACGACGTAACTCTACCTGATCAGATAGATACTCCTCGGCATCTTTCTCCCCAGCCCACTTGAGCATATACGATTCATGCTCTCTCTCCTGCGCCAGACTAAGTATCTCCCTCATGACAGCATCATGTCTCGAAGCTTCTGCATTCCTGAAGGCAAAACTTTCACGCCTTTCTTCTTGCATTTGCTTCTTGTAATTCTCAGCGTCTCTTTCCCCCGCCCACTTGAGCTCGTAACTCTCATGCTCATCCTGTTGGGCATCTACCTTCATTTGTTCCTCCAACTCACGAATACTCCTCCCCTCGGCATTTCTGAAGGCAAAACTATCTCTTCGTTCCTCTGCCATTTGTTTCTTGTACTCCTCGGCATCTTTCTCACCCGCCCACTTTAACTCGTAGCTTTCATGTTCATCGTGAAGATCATCCGCTTTCATTTGACCTTCCAAATCACGAATACGTTTGCCTTCAGCATTCCTAAAGGCGAAGCTATTCCTCCTCTCTTCTTCCATCTGCCTTTTGTAGTCTTCGGCGTCTCGTTCACCGGCCCACTTCAACTCATAGCTTTCATGCTCATCCTGTTGGGTATCATTCTTCATTTGTTCTTCAAAATCTCTGATACTCTTACCCTCGGCATTCCTAAAGGCAAAACTATCCCGCCTCTCCTGATCCATCTGTTTCTTATACTCATGTGCATCCCTCTCCCCAGCCCATTTCAGCTCATAACTCTCGTGCTCATCTTGCTGTGTATCATTCTTCATCTGCTCTTCCAAATCTCTGATGCGCTTTCCATCTGCATTCCGAAAGGCAAAACTGTCACGCCGTTCATCCTGCATCTGTTTATTGTAATCTTCGGCATCTCTCTCACCAGCCCACTTGAGCTCATAGCTCTCGTGTTCATCATGTTGATTATCGGCTTTAACTGCCTCCTCAAAGTCTCGAATACGTTTACCCTCGGCATTCCTAAAGGCTAAACTGTCACGCCGTTCATCCTGCATCTGCTTCTTGTAATCTTCGGCATCACGTTCACCCTGCCACTTTAATTCATAACTCTCATGTTCATCATATTTCTCATCAGCCTCACGTTGTGCAAACAAATCACGAATCCTCTGTGCATCACCATTCCTAAACGCAAAGCTATTACGACGCTTCTCGGCATTATCAGCTTTTGTGTTCCTCATAGCCACACTACTTTCATACCGTTCTTCATATAATGCCTGATCTTCCTGTATAGATAATAATTTCATCCGTTGTTTACCCTCACGATGATTCTTACGTAACTTGGCACGTGCGGCGGTTGATAATCTACGTCGATTATCCTCCTGTTGTTTCAGTGTACGTTTATGTTCCACATGTACTTGTGATTTGAATTGTATTTCATGATCAACTTTTGCTAACTTCTCTTCACGTTGACGTAATTCACGATCAACTTTAGCTTGACGGAAACGTTCATTGAGCTTTTTACGAAGGTCGATTACCTCACGACGTGTCTGTTCGGCTTGGACGTTGAAGGCATGTACTTCCTCACGTTCAATACGACGTTGTTCACGGAGTTCAGCTACTGATAACGCCTTTTCTTTTTGATTCTCTTGCTTGGAACGACGTACACTGTTGATAACGGGGTTAACACTACTGGTATTATTGATGCTGCCAGATGATTGCCAAGTCTTCTTCTTTGTTAGAAAACCTGCAGAGCGTGGATTTTTATTGTTACTACTATTATTATTCTTTTGGTACTGTAGACCGCCACCCCGATTATTAGACTCCACCTTCTTCACGGCCTTTTGTTTAGGCTTTAGAGGAGACTCCTCTACGGAACTATTACTGCTGCTGCTATTATTGTTATTGTTAAAGCTGAGAACTATACCCGACGTAGACTCCTCATCTTCAAGGATTGGATTATTGTTATTATTATTATTACGACGTCGATTAATCACGGGAGAGGGGGAGTAGCATAAACTATGATCAGGAGTTTCATTTGCACTACCGAATAATAGATTACCAAATACGGCAGCACCTGCCTTTACGGAAGACATTGATAGGTTATTTTTATCGTCATCTCCATCATCTGCGTGATGATTGTTGGGAGGACAATTTTCATCATTCATTATTGCTGCTGCCTGAGTGTTAAAGATGAGTAGATTAGTATACGATGATATATTTTAATGTGAGAAATATTTATAGATATATAGTACAGTTCACATTAAAGTATCAGAGTACTAGAGAGATCTAGAGCAGCTAATTACCAAGCACTCACCATTTTTTATTGATATTGGATTTTTTATTTCTCTTTACTTTCGTTTTGCGGCTTTCTTCGAATCGAGATCCGCGGTTTAACAGGTTATTATTATTAACAATGTTGATAGAGCAATGGATATTATCGTCAATAACTATATTATGCAGCGGCAGCCGGTGATTGTGGAGTAGAAAAGTTTATCAACTCAACAATCAAAACTGCATGCCAACCGTTCTACCGCCAAAATGGTATCGATTTAGTGGTAGTTTGTTAGTACGGTGACGACACACACAGTGAGCAATAGTGCCGCAAAGATATTTTATATTTTTGAGGTTATCATTGTCAGGCAGCCCTCGTACATTATACGACACTCTTGTTAGAAGTGGGCCGAAGTTTCATATTATTGGAGAGATCCCGTTTACAGCAATATCATATCACAAATCACAAACACATCACACATCATAAACATTATGACAATCAATACATCTCAAACTAAGCAAAGGCCACAAGTAGGACGTCAAGGTCCTGAATCATTTCGATTTAGATCTGCAATATCTATTACTAATAATGGTAGCAATAATGAGATTATTGACGGTATAGTTGCTACTCAACAACGCACATCAAACTATTCAGAGTTTTCATCCATTGGTAGCGCTACTGGTGGTGTTGTAGATGAACAACAACATGAACATACTACTAGTATAACTTCACAATCTCCACCCGCAAGTCGATCCGCTGCATTGAAGCGGTTACATCAAGCAGCTAGTCAGGGTGTAATTACTAATAACCTGAAGCCAAGACGAGATACTGCAGTTGGTAGTGATATTACCTCACTTCCAGAAGAAGAAGGAGAAGATTTCGTTGACGATGACAATGAAGATCAGAAGGAGAAGTCACAATCCTCAACAAACGATATACAAATCACCAAACATGAAAGAAATTGTGGTCAATATACATTAATTGCATTTATAAACTCCAAATCTGGTGGTGGAATTGGTAGTACATTGTACAATTCATTTGTTAAACATTTAGGAGACAAATATGTCATCGATTTATTTCAATGCAGTCTAGGCAACATGCCAGAAGACACATTATTAAAATATGCATATGATCCAATGGTACGAGTATTAGCCTGTGGCGGCGATGGTACATGTGGATGGATATATAGTAGTTTAGATAAAGTTTGGAGTATAGTGCTAGAATCATCAAGTGATAAACGGGTACATTTATCAAAGTATAAAGATCATTTACCATTAGCAATCTGTCCATTGGGTACGGGTAATGATCTATCACGACAATTTGGTTGGGGCGGAAAATTTAAATCACAAATGAAGGAGAAGAGTATGATAACATCTGTTCAAACATCTACGACGACTAGTATTGATCGATGGCGATGTATTATCATGCCAATGAAGACATTAGATGAGGAAGAAAAAGAGTTTATACCACAAATTCTATCGGAGAATTGTCATAGAGTTGCATCATCAGAAAAGGATGTAGAAGAAGAAGAAGAAGACGACGATGAAGGAGAAGAATATCGTCGACAAAAAACATTAACTACCAACGTTCTACAATCATTAATGGACGACGATGAGACATATGTAGGAACAACCAAATCATCAAGAAGACGACAACAAAATCAATTAACAATGTCGAAACCTTCCACACAGGTATTTGATGGTGTATTCTGTAATTACTTTAGTTTAGGATTTGATGCACAGATTGCATATCTATTCCATCATGAACGTGAAGAGCACCCAGAGAAGTTTACAAGCCCAATGAAGAATAAGATTATATATATTCAGAAGGCACCTTGTGCTATGAGGGCGCCTAAGCTTCGAAAGAGGGTGAATTTGTTAGTGAATAATGACAAGGGTGAATTGGTAAAGATGGAGATACCAAGTAGATGTCGGGCTATTGTCTTATTGAATATACAAAGTATATATGCTGGACAATCATTGACATCCAAAGGAGATCCAAGAGATGCATTGATTGAGGTTATATTCGTCAACAATCCTGTTCAGGCTGTGTCCAAATCTTTACTTTCACCAGTCATGCCCTTCTTAGAGTTCAATGTTGTGGCACTAACCAACAATGTATGTATACGAACAAAATGTCCATTACACTGTCAAGTAGATGGCGAACCATGGTTGCAAGAAGAGGGTGTAATCCAAGTCAAATTTCACTGTCGAAATTCAATTCTAGAAAAGAGCAGAGATAGTATGATGAATTGTGGTGGTTGCATGGGTGGTACTAATACTACTGGTGCAGTAGAAGAGACGATGGATGCTAATGTGTAGGATACTAATTTACTTTAACTCACATAGATATCTTGTGAATAGCAGGCTAAAATCTATGCCAATAGCTGCCTGCTCCCTCTGCTCACTCTACAAACCAGGATAGTACGGGATGATAGGATACAGGGGCATCCAGCCCTTTTCTCGATGCCCTTTTCTCAATGTCTTGCCCTTGGCTCCAGCTCAGCACGGTATCCTCATCTTCTTCAAGGATACCAAATCCAAGTGTAATAAATTCAACCATCAAAAGCCCAAAGCATCTTTGTTCTTCTTCATCTCATAATTTCCTGAGTCAATCTCTACTAACAAAACATACCACAGCAAAAGATCCGCCTCAATAGGATCGATATATCTTCAAGATCGTCAGCTGCAAATCTTACTCAATAACAAAGCTCACTTTCTATTTGTGAGGGTCAAACAATAATACAATACACAAACAATAATATAGAAACATGGCGTCGTTCAAATTAGCCGCCGCAGCACTATTAGCAATTGGAACAACCACTGCATTCATCCCAGCTAACATACCAAAGTCCGCTATCCAAACTAATGCAGTATACAGTAAATCAAATGCAGTATCAGTACGATCACCAACCTTCCTCAATGTAGTCACCGATCCAACCGATACAGATGTAGCCGCAGGTCCAATGGCAGGAGCATTCACAGCAAACAATTCCGAGAATCGTCGTATCGTACCCGAGGATGTTCGTGACCGTCCAACAATGAAGATTGTATATGTCGTTCTTGAATCACAATATCAATCTAGTATGACTGCCGCAGCTAAGCGTATTAATGCCGGTTCTGACAATATGGCAGTGGAATGTGTTGGTTATCTATTAGAAGAATTACGTAATGATGATGCATTCGAGGCATTCAAGAAGGATGTTAGTGAGGCTAATGTATTCATTGGTTCTTTAATCTTCGTACAGGAATTAGCCGAGAAGGTAACTGAGGTTGTAGAGCCATTACGTGATCAATTAGATGCAGTATTAGTCTTCCCAAGTATGCCAGAGGTTATGCGTTTAAACAAGGTAGGATCATTCACCATGAAGAACTTGGGACAGAGTAAGAGTGTTGTTAGTGACTTTATGAAGAAGAAGAAGCAGGAGGATGGATCAAGTTTCGAGGAGGGTATGTTAAAGTTGTTACGTACTTTGCCTAAGGTATTGAAGTTCTTGCCTAGTGATAAGGCCGCTGATGCTCGTACATTTATGATGAGTTTCCAGTATTGGCTTGGAGGTGAGTTGATTGTTGTTGCTGTTGATGTGTATTGTATATCCCCCGAAAGATTATATCTCACCCAAAAACAAATTGCAATCCCCATCTCTCCTCCCCCCACAATAAACAAACAACAGGATCCCCTGAGAACTTGGAATCCCTCCTCCTAATGGTTGGACAAGATTACGTCGGACCTGTCATGGAATCCATGGAGGGCAAGGAGAAGGCTGTCATGGAAGAACCAGTCCTCTTACCTGATAAGGCAATCTGGCACCCCGTCGCACCTGACATTGTCTTCGAAACACCCGAGAGTTACTTCAACTGGTACAATACCCAGCACTGTCCCGAGGCAGGCATCGATCCCAAGACTGCACCCACCATTGGTATTATTCTACAAAAGTCACATATTAATACCAAGGATGATACACACTACGTATCATTAATTGCTGAACTTGAGTCTCGTGGTTCACGCGTCGTGCCCATCTATTCGGGTGGATTGGACTTCTCCGGTCCTGTCGAGGAATATTACTATGATGCTAGTGGGAAGCCAATTGTTGATACTGTTATTAACTTAACTGGCTTTGCCTTGGTTGGTGGACCAGCCTCCCAAGATCACAAGAAGGCTGCCTCTGTCCTTAAGAAGTTGAATGTGCCATACATGTGTGCCGTGCCATTGGTATTCCAATCCTTTGAGGAGTGGCAATCTTCTGAATTGGGATTGCACCCTATTCAGGTTGCACTTCAGGTGTCATTACCTGAGATTGATGGTGCCATTGAGCCTATCATTTATGCTGGACGTGAGGGTGCCACTGGACGGTCTGTACCATTGGCCGATCGTGTGAACTTACTTGCCGATCGTGCCATGAAGTGGAGTAACTTGCGCATTAAGAAGAATCAGGAGAAGAAGATTGCTGTTACTATCTTTTCATTCCCCCCTGATAAGGGTAATGTTGGTACCGCCGCCTACCTTGATGTGTTCGACTCAATCAAGGCTGTATTGAAGCAACTTAAGGCCGAGGGGTATGATGTTGGTGATGCACCTTCCGAGAAGGAGGCAATTATGGAAAGTGTCTTGAACGACCCCGAGGCTCGTATTAACTCTCCCGAGTTGAATGTTGCCTACCGTATGAGTCCTGATGAATATTATGAGCTTACCCCCTATGCCAAGGATTTGGAGGAGAATTGGGGACCTGCCCCTGGTAACCTCAACTCTGACGGACAGAACCTTGTCGTTTACGGAAAGCAATTCGGTAATGTCTTCATTGGTGTCCAACCTTCCTTTGGTTATGAGGGAGATCCCATGCGTCTTCTCTTTGCCAAGTCTGCCAGTCCTCATCACGGATTTGCAGCTTACTACACCTTCCTTGAGAAGATCTTCGAGGCTGATGCCGTCCTTCACTTTGGTACACACGGATCATTGGAGTTCATGCCTGGAAAGCAAGTTGGTATGAGTGGACAGTGCTACCCCGATCGTCTTATCAACTCCTTACCATCAGCTTACTTGTATGCCGCCAACAACCCATCTGAGGCTACCATTGCCAAGCGTCGGTCATACTCTGCCACCGTATCCTACCTTACACCACCTGCCGAGAATGCTGGTCTGTACAAGGGATTGAAGGAGCTTAAGGAACTTATCTCATCCTACCAAGGCCTTCGCGAGAATGAGGCTCGTGGACCTGCTATTATCAACTCCATCGTGTCTACTGCCTGGACTTGCAACCTTGATAAGGATATTGATGACCTTCCAAACTTGGAGACTTATGATGCCAAGAACGATTCTTTGGAGCGTCGTGATGATATTGCCGGTAAGGTTTACTCTCAGATTATGCAGATCGAATCTCGTCTCCTACCCTGTGGATTGCACACTGTTGGTGTTCCCCCTTCCGCTGAGGAGGCCGTTGCTACCTTGGTAAACATTGCTCAATTGGACCGTCCCGAGGATGGAATTGAGGGTATCCCCCGTGTTATTGCCGCATCTGTCGGACGTGACATTAACGATATCTACCGTGGTAACAACAACGGTGTGCTTGAGGATGTTGAATTGAATGACAAGGTTGTTCAAGCTTCTCGGGCCGCTGTTGCTGCTCTTGTGAACCAATCAACTGATTCCAACGGACGTGTGAAGGAGGTTAAGAACTTCTTTGACGAGGCAGCTGGTATCTTTGGAGGTTTCATGGGTGCCAAGAAGCCATGGACTCAGGCTATCATCGATGCCGGTTTCCCCAATGTTGACGAAGACAGGTTGGGTCCTGTATTCACTTACATTGAGTTCTGCTTGA
>Ga0214479_100995_pt1 | contig 13301 bp, 10 predicted proteins | sample M1_20Mar14CPVII9_5_FD_165054 | JGI IMG/M metagenome (GOLD analysis project Ga0214479, IMG submission 165054) | Marine eukaryotic communities from Monterey Bay, California, United States - M1_20Mar14CPVII9sort6BwellE14 | ecosystem: Environmental > Aquatic > Marine > Unclassified | place: USA...
TGTAACTTGATGATTCGCAGCAGTCATGGTTGTATCCTTGGTCACACGTTTGGAATCACTAATTGCCTTAGCTTGTAACATCATCTCCTTGGCCGTCAACTTCTTTTCGGTATCATTATTAGCAGTGTTACTATCCTTCTTGGTAGACGTAATCTTCTTTTCATTCAAACTATCAGATGGCTTATCCACAGGAGCGGATGGAGAAGTAATGTCGGCGACGGCAGCCTCCTCCTGCTTCTTTGACATACGTCGTGACTTTGCAAGTGCCTTTGCTTGTAACATCTTATCCTTGGCCGTCAACTTCTCCTCCTTGGATGTATCATCAATTTGTTCGTCTGTTGCCATAGCGTTATCATTCTTTTTCTCATTAGTAGTAGACGTAACTTCTTCCTTATCAGCCCTACCTCGCCTTGATGTTGGGCGGTAAAAGTCTGTCACTGCCTTCTTATTATTCATATCATTATTATCCCCATCGATGGTAAGTGTTGGTATAAAAGGAGTGGATGTTGGTTCATCACTAACACTCCTTTGATCCTTCTTTAAAGTCGTAACTTGATCAACCTCCGCGGAGGTAACCTCTGTAGGTGATATATCCACCTGCTGCTGTTTAGACATACGTTTACTATCTCGTAATGCCTTGGCTTGCATCATCTTTTCCTTGGCTGTTAACCTTTTCTTCTCGGGAGATGTATCACTGGCACTTGGAGTAGCCGCCACCGCCGCCTCTGCCTCCTCAGTCTGAGCAGGAGTGGAGGATGTCTGTTTGGTCATACGCTTACTATCCCTCAATGCCTTGGCTTGTAACATCTTTTCTTTTGCTGATAATCTCCTCTCTTGGGTAGACGACGTGCCTGAATGTTCAGCTGTAGTAGTTGTACCCTTTTGGTCATTAGATGTATCACTCGGAGGAGTAACGGCGGCAGATTCATCCGTACCATCCTTATCCATATCTAACATCATTGCATCAATCAACTGCTGTGCCTCCTCCTCCTTCTTCTTTGCCCTCTCCTCCCTCTCCACATTCTTCTTCTCATCTATACCCTCCTTCTTTTGATCTATACCCTCCTCCACCTTGGCCTTACGTCTATCATCCTTTATCGATTTAGCCAACAACATCTTTTCCTTAGCACTCAACTTCTCACCCCTACCTTCCTTTTCTTTAATACCAGCTAATCGTTTCTCTTCAGCTACTTGTTTAGCAAGTAGCATCTTTTCTTTAGCTGACATTCGTTTTTCTATAACTTGAGTATTATTAATACCTGATTTACGATTGGATGATTGAAGTTTATCAAGTCGTTGGGATTGTGTTTTTAGGTGGGATGTTGATAAACCAAATTTAGTAGTACGTTGTTTTACATTGAGATTGTAGTTTGATGATAATACTGATTGATCATCTTCTTCTTGGTGATTGTTATTGGTAGAGGAGGAGACTTTAGATGTCATTGAAACACGTTTGGTGGATGTTGGTTTACCAACTCCCATGTCAAACCCTCCTTTTGTTGCTCTACCTCCCACTTCTGGTTGAGCTAGTACCAATGGCTGACGATTATCATCATCTTGTTCATTACTAAAGATACTATCAGCACTATTCGCCCTAACCAATTTAGGCCTACATCCATCGGCAGTCATACCCATATCTCTTAATCCTAGACTATTCAATGCATTTAACCCCCCACCATTACCTAATCCACCATTATTTCCCATATTATTAGATTGAGGAGCAGCAGCCATACGTTTCTCGACGGCACGCTTCCCTGCCAATCGTTGTTTCCTTGCATATTGTTCTTTTAATAATTGTGCTGCTGATTTCTTTCCCTTTGGCCTATATCGTTATATTATTGTTATGTATATAAGTTGGTAGTATAGGATATGATACGTAGAAGGAGATATGTGGGCATATGTGGGCCGGGGTTAGATATCGTATTGCAATATAATGACACATGATGATGATCAACACGACGACATAATAATATAAAAACTTACCCAACAGTACTCTCATCATCACTATAATAATTTATAGTTTCTTTAGTTGCTTCTTTTTGAAATGTAGCTAGTCTATCCTTTAAACTGGTACCAATCTCTCCTCCACCACTACCGCCGAAGGAAGGGAGGTTGTTGGAGGAAGGGAGGGAGGAGGAAGAGATGTTACCAGTTGAATATCGACCATGTCGTTTCCTTTCTAATTTATTCTGACGTTTTGTTGATTTTTCTATTGCTATTACACGTTCTTTCCATTGTGATTCATTATTATCTTCTTTACCAACGATAGAGTTGAGATGTGATAGATCTACTTTAGATATACGGAGTTCATTATCTATGGATGAGAGACGTTGTCGTATTTCATATTTTGATGGTTGTTTTTGTAATTGTGGACGCTCACTCATTGTTTAGTCTAGATTTGTTGGCTACTTGCTGCTACTATTATATAATTAGTTGTTGATATTCTATTGTTTATTGATGATACTATATTGAGGAGGTTTAGCCTACTCATCATATCGATTGATTGCGCATGCGCAGTTGATCTAACTTTTTGGTGGGCAGTATTGCGATGTGCAAAAGTCGTAGGAGAGAATAATCAGCCCTATGACTCTGATAATGACCTTGACGATTAGGAGGCTCAACAACTTAGCTCAACTTGATTGGTATTGCTCAACATGGTTGTGAAGAGATACAGTGCTAGAGAGTTATATATTATATGGCTCTTCTTTGAGTGTTGGGTACATAATAAGTATCAGTATCAGAAGATAAGAGAAAAAGAGAGTCATTTTAGAGATGTTATTGCCCGGCTTGGTATAGTACCTTCATCATAACATTATAACATGCATAATAGTAACTCCATATCCTACTCGTCGTCACCCTCTTTAGAGAGAGTAGAGGAGTTATTAGTAGAGGTCAGGTGAGATTAGAGGATAAGAGGAGAGTCAGTAGCAACTTTATCAAAAAGATACCCCACTTTTGTATGTGGTATCCTTTCAATTAATTCACGCATAGTAACAGCCCTGCAAGCCTCTCTTGACACCATGATGAATGTTAATATTAGCTGATCGTCATTACTAGAGGAGCTCTATGTCGATAGTGAGTGTTATTTGCAATAAAGGATTTGTACCGAGATATCATTAGTAGTTCGATAGTTCAATAACAATAACATTTGTCAATGACAACGACGACGATGAATAGAATTGCAATATGTATGAATTGCTCAATCGATGATGAGGCATATATACTAAACAATACTAATCAACACAAGAAACAACATCGACCAAGTTTATCACTAAGACAATACGGTGGTGCTCTAACATCCATCACCGAAACACCACAGTTAAAACGCTCGGCAATCTTTGATCCAACATCACATCGTTTGTCGAGTTCGTTGACACTTCCTTCTAGCATACAACATCACCAGCAAAACGACAACAATGCAACATCAAGTAGTAGTAGACGGCGGCATACTGTACAATCAATTAATAGTAATAATGATGCATCGTCGACGATACAATGGTATGATAGTGATGGCAGTACTTTGCTAGTTGACTTTCCACATAATCATGACGATCATGGATCAGATCAGTCTGTCGAGGACGGGTATGCAAATCAATCCTGCTCAAATACTCACAATCTATCCGACACCACAAACAATACCAATATTAACAATAACAATAGCAACAACACATACGATAAGCACGGACGATGCATCCATCATCCCCAAATACAACTGCGAAGACGACAACTATTCTCATTCTCAACTGAATGGACAATAATATTAAAAGTATGTCCAGATTGTTGTATGGAGGAGTTGAATAGATTGTATGCTTCGAGTAGTATTAAAAAGAACAACAAGCATGGAAAGGAGGAGAGTGGTAAAGATAGTGAGTTGGATGAGACTGAATTGTATGATGACGAAAGTACAGATGATGTTGGTACGGATGACGAAACTGACGACTGATTGAGAGTTGTGTATGCCGACCGAATGACTGAGAGTCGTGTATGTGTGGCATATGATCATCAACAGCCCGACAGTTTGACAGTAGAGGCACATGTGATGATGCATTTGAATGAAAAGGAGAGGAATGAGCTCAGAGTCCAGAATGATAACACTAACACAGCAGGCATCGATATCTGGCCTACTTCATATTGAGCAGAGAAGAAGATACGTATCAATAAGAGTAAGAGTAATTTGATTTACATCTTTTAAGGCTTTTATCACTCGTACTCGTACCCATGGATATATCACCTAGAGCTTGCCAACGATCATTCCTATCCCCTCTGTTTATGTTGACATCCCCCGTTACCCCTCGTTACATATCCCCTTTCATTATACAGCCCACATCAAGAGAGGCCCACATTCATCCTCTCTTGTCATCATCACTACCACTTTTCTCGAAAATCTCCTTATTTAGTTCCTGACGGTTCAAGTTTACTCCTTGTATATCCCTCTCCCTCAAGAATTATACTCTTGTCATCAATTTTCTTTTGCTTCTCTATCAATACCACACTTGATTGGACACTGGACTGTGAGACAGTATTCCAAGTATAGATTGAGCTGTCTTCCATACCTTCTAGTTCTGTCTTTTTCTGATCCTCCACAGTAATCGAGTCAATTGATTCTTCAATATTCCAAGGAATCTGAGGTGACTGAGTTGTTTCAGTCCTTGCAGCAGCTAGAGATCTTCTTGCTCTGAATCGACGTTGGATATTGATCGCTAGCATGACCTTAGCAGCATTTAGTAAGCTTGCTCTATTCCTTCCGGCTCTACCACGAAATAGACGCTGAATACTAACAGCAACCTTGGACTTGGCCGCTAGTAACCTTGCTCTATTCCTTCCAGCTGCACCTCGACTTAGGCGTTGGATGTTAAGAGCTACCTTAGCCTTGGCAGTAGCTAGCCTTGCTTCTTGTCGACGTTGAACGACGTTAGCAGCAATCCCATTTCTTCTAGATCTAGCGCCATGACTATTATTGATCGATCGTAATACCAGATAGATGAAGACTACAACGAGTTGAAGACTAAATATCACTCGGAGCCATAGCTTCTTATCCGGCGCTTCAATCAGCTTTGATTGGGTAATAACTTGACTCTTTCCCCCCTTGGCAGCTGTCAAATGATATGAAAGAGTAGGATCTGGTGAGGAGTCCGCCATATCAAAACTACTTAGGTATAGTTTGTAGAATGGTAGACATTGATAAAGTTAGGATATGATGAGCATATGATAATATGATACTGAACGCATTGAAAATACTCACTTGGCATCATCCTTCACCACTTCACTCTGCTTGTTAGATGATGTTTGCATAACTGCTTTTGCAACAGTATAAAGTATTTCTAATTGAACATAAGTTGGCCACGGGGATTCTTGGACATCTAATTCGTCTTTGTCTTTGTCAGAACCTTTGATGTGATCAATCACTGAGGAGGTAGCAGTAGCAAACATTGAGTTGTCCATTTGTTGTGCATCGAAGAAAGTTAGGATGCTCTTGGTGCCAAGTTTTCCTTCATCTTCTACAGCAAGAGGCAAACTATGCTTGGTATTAATACACTCAGTACTAGAGTAGATAGCCAATACAAATACTAGAACAGCAGCCGCTTTGAAGATGGTGCTACATGCCAATGATATTGTATTCAGAGGAAGAAGCTCACAAAAAAAAAAATAACAAGACACTACTGTCTTACCTCTTTGCTCTTTCGGTTGTGTATATACTATTGTTACTTGTTGCAACTGCCGTGATGGTATTATTTCTACCTCCACGGCCTTCTGTCCAGCCACATAGACTTAATACAACTTCCATAATGGAGTGGCTGCTGCTTAGATAATTCATGCCAATTTGACTATTGAGACAGAGAGGTAAAGCGATATGTTAGAATGATAGTTTACCAATCAACAAAGATACTACTACTACTACTACTACTACTATCTTACCTCCTTCCCCCACTTCCATTTGCATCTACTTCTTCCACTACTAGGTGGTTTAATGTGATATTGTTATCTGTTGTTCCAGTATACGGTACTATTGCTAATGTGTTAACCTCAACAGTATCTTCATGAATATTATCAAAACTTCCATTATTGTATTCACTAACTCTGCTCTCGGTAGTATTATCAATATTGGCCTGATCCAATGATGGAAAAACTACAAGTTTATTGCCCTCTACTGGAACGTTTTTGCCATTATCAGTATCAGTACGGCGTTTAGTGGTGGGTCCCTTGCTCTCGCTCTTCTCCTCCTCTTCAACCTCTCCTTCCTCTTGGGTGTCGGAAGTATCAGCATGTGCCTGTGTTGTGCCAGTGTCCTGGGCATTAGTTCCATCAGTCCCATCATCTCCCGCATGAGTATCTTCTTCATAATCATCTGAATTAGTATTATTATTGCTCTGTTGTTGGTCTGTGGCACGAGAATTAACAGCTTGATTGGTAGCTGTATTTTCAGTGCTACTAGCTAGAATCTTTTTTAGAAGTACTTCTTGGCGGCAAACAGGACGTTCCTTCAAAGTAACAACGCCCACACCGGCCTCATAATAACAACCTAATCCACAATTATCACATGATTTCGAATCATAGGAACATTCATTAGAACACTTTGGGCAACTAAATCCATGACCTGTCTTTAAACCGTTGCTAGACGATTTATATCCAGTTGGGTCAAACTTTTGTATGGCTTTAGGCTGTATGGATGAAGATTATAACGAGTGAACAACTATCTAAAACTAGATATTATGCACATCACATACGTAGACAGTTACTTACAGAACGTCTCGACCGACCAAATCCATCAACAGTAGCATCAGCATCAAATGCAAATAGTTGAACAGGACTAGTATTTGATCTCTTCCTCTTCTTTTTGGTAGCAGGTACTGCTGCTTCTGTTGTATCCTCGCCACTAGTTTGATCCGAGTGTTGACTATTCCTCTGTTGTTCATTTATCTTTTTGATTACTTCTGTTGATTCAAAACGCCGAGGTCGTTTACTATCATCTCTATCATTATCCTCATTATCAGAGCGACCGCTATTCTCCTGTTCATTAGTTGAATTAGGTGCCTCTTTACGCTTCCTACCTAGTTAGGGGGATGGCATTTGGCATATATTATTGTCTCCGATTGAGAGAGTTGGATATTACATTGCAATATGATTACTGTAACTCTCCTGAACTCTGATAGTAGACAACATTATTCTTTCATGTTGATGTGCATGACGTCACCGCGCGATCAACCGCATGGTACGATATCGATTGAGAGATGCCAATGGCAATGGATGACATTCGACATTCGATGAAAATGCTTTTTATTGTTTGGGAATTTCCTTACTACTACCATTATCTGCCGCCGCCGATCATCATTCCCAACAACAACAATATCTCTAGATACTTCTATACGATATAGAGCATCATAACACTATAATAAGTAGACTATACTACTCGACATTCCCCCGATCTTCTAGATATTCTGCCAGGCAGGAACGGCCTCAACGATAAGGATACCATTTGAGAATTATTACACCTGTAATTTCTCTCCCCTGCTCTTGCTCCCTGCCTACTCATTTCTCTCGACTCTCGAGGAGTTATTATATAGGAGAGTTTAAACTGTAGTATGATTGCTCTCAATAGAACTCTCGTCGTCCTTACTGCCCTATGTATACCTATATTGACGCTAAGCTTTACTACTCCATCGTCAACAGCGGTAAGAAGAATCTCAACAACAAATCTCTTTGCAAATTATAAAAATGACGATGAGTCATCCCCTACTCAACAATCTAATAATAGTATCAATCGTCGTTCAGCTATACAACAAAGTAGTAGTATAGCATTATCATCACTATTACTCGGATCATCTACTTCTTTACTATCTCCTCAAGCTGCATATGCAGCTGAAACTTACGAGGATACCAAAAAGAAACAACGCATATTAATTACAGGATGTAATTCAGGTATTGGCTTTGATGCCGCTGAACGATTGGCTATGCGTGGTCATGAAATTGTATTGGCTTGTGTAAGTTTCATTATATATTGATGTGATGTATGATGGATGTGCTTTGTTTATTGAGGTATATGTGGTGTGATATTTGCAATTCTTAAAATTTTGCTCACGTCTTAGCACAAAATATCACATGCTCATATTATCTTTGCACAAACTATACAAATAAACAAACAACATCTACAATACATACAGAGAACACTTGATAAAGCAAAAGAAGCAGTAGATAAGATTGAAACCAACATTGCAAACAACTCGGAAGATGTCGTACAAGCGAATGAATTACTCAAATCACTCAAATTAATACCAATGGAATGTAACTTAGCTGATCTATCTTCTATTGATACATTCGTCAAGAATCTTAATAGTGGAGAGAAATTCGATGCAGTATGTTACAATGCAGGATTGGCACGTAATACCGCCGCTACAGATGTAGCACGGACACAACAAAACTTTGAATTAACAGTTGGTACGAATCATTTAGGCCATTTCTATTTAAATCATTTGCTATTGCCTTCATTTATTAATAAAGATACTGGACGGATAGTTGTTACTGCCTCGAGTGTACATGATCCAGATTCACCAGGTGGTGCACAGGGTGAATTGGCCACATTGGGTAATTTACAAGGATTCGAACAAGCAGTGACAAATGGGAATGGCAAATTTGATATGGTAGATGGCCAACCATTCAATGCCGACAAAGCATACAAGGATTCAAAGTTATGCAATGTATTATTCACACGTGAATTACAACGTCGATTAGATGTAGATACTACCAATAATATCAAGGTGAATAGTTTCACTCCGGGTTTAATTGTTTCGAGTGGTTTATTTCGTGATCAGAATCAAGTATTTACAAAAGTATTTGATATTGCCGCAACTAACTTATTAAAGGTTGGTGAGAAGGTTAGTTATGGTGGTGGAGCATTGGAATATATGGCATTAAGTTCAAAAGTAGGTGAACGAAAGGGTGGACAGTATTACTTTAGTGAACCGGGCTCGGGCAAGTATGGCGATGAGGCATATGGTAAGCAGTTTGATGTGAGTACGGTTAGTAAGGAGGCAATGGAAAGTGATGCAAGTGGCAAGGCGAAACGGTTTTGGGAGTTAAGTGAGAAGTTAGTAGGGCTATAGAGAAACGAATTGAAACGGGGAAAGGATTGCTAGCTATGTAAGAAGGATTAACTGAACTCTATCATACAGTAAATGCCTTCTACATCTCATGTCTCATTCACAATATTGACATGAACTACTTGCTCAATAGTAACTGTCTTCTCTTCGGCAGTAATAGCCAAGCTGCTGACACTTTCCACAGAGATGCTGGGGGTGTTCCTTGTTCTTGTCAATGGTAGAGTCGTCACTTCTCTTGAGCTGCTTTTGCTTGTGGTAGACATTTGATTTGCAACGCCTTTCCACGAGTTCCCACTCTCCCATCTCTTTCCACAAGAGCATTTGAAGTACCCATAACAGCGTCTGTCACCCTGATAAGACGTCAGACCTTTCCCGTTATATCCCCCCGGCATGTTGATATGGTATAGTTTGCTATTCGAATCCAAACTAATGCATGAGTTTTGATTGTATCTTGTGAAGTTTTCAGACGGATGTTGCAGGATACACAAAGACAAAGATAAAACCACGACTTTGGTTAACTGAACTCTATTTCCACTTAATTTGTGTTGAGTTGTATTGTATTATGCCCCCCATGCACGTTTAATCTCATTCAATTTGGTCCCTTGTATTTGTATTCTCACTCTCCAATAGATCAAACTAAAGTTCCTCATTAGTTCCTTGTTCTTGCTCTTCCTCATGCACATTCAGTTCCTCTTCTTCCTCTTCGTCATCACTACTACTCTCATCTCCATGAGCTTCATTCTCTTTGTCATCTTCTTCCTTCTCCTCTTTACCCTCCACCGACGAGGTAAAGTCAAAGTCTGCTCCACTCGTATCCTCCTTTGCAGCAAAGTTATCATTCGACAAACAATCATGACTATGCATTAACCTCTTTCTTGTTGCCGAGAATCCCATGTTTGGTAATACATCTGCTTGTAACATGAAGAAGTTGTATCTCAATAACTTCCTACTTCCATCATTACCCTCCTCATTGATACCATTCTCGTCATCCCACTGTCGGCATAGGTAGCTCCACAATGCCTCTCCGTCATCTCCATCCAACTCTGCCAAGTATGGAAAGCTTCTCCATCGACCAGCTCTTGCGGTAGAGGTACAAGGTGCTCCGGCACCAGGCTGTTTAAGATTGGTATGAGCATGAGATGTGAGCATATGATAAATGAACATAAGATGTGCACAAAATGAGAGATATCATTTACATACGTCCGCCCGACAAGAGATATTAGATCCATCCGCCAGCTGCCCATCAGCACGTTGCTCCTCATATGAAGAAGCACCCTTGTACAATAAACAACTCACCATTTCCCATGATACCTCATCAGACTTTGACCATACATCAACAATCGATCCATCAAGCAGCCGTCCAGGAGCTATCTCCCAAGTAACATATCTTATGTTTGAGCGTCGGATATGTATATGATATGTTAGCAAAGAGTACATGATAGGATGGTGGCGAAAGTATAACGACAACAGTTACTCACTCCTCAGCACCAACGAAGACATTCCAACGATTATGCAACAACGTACTCCAAATGTGTTTCATACTTTGACTACACTGGTCACTAAATACTTCCAACCAAATCGATCCACATACAAATGTACCAATTAGTACAGCCGATTTGTAATGATTCTGTATCCATGATGATGATTTGGTAGGTTGTGCATTGGCAGAAGATTTGGTATCGGCAGTTGTATCCGATGGAGAAGTAGGTGAGTCATCATCATCGCCGTCCCCTTCATCTCCATCAACTGTGTCTGGATATAGATGATTATCCAATCGATCAATCAACTCTTGTTTACGACCACCAACTTTAAGATTCAACTCACGTAACTTGTCTTTAAGTTGTACAACTGTTAATGATGAAAAATCTTGCTGCTCTTGATTAATCCTTGCAATTACCTCGATTGTTTTGTTAACATTCAAGTTTGTATGCTTGTCAATCTTAGTAGTTTCTGTTGCTTCTTCTTTACTAACTAATCCAAGATCCTCTCCCACACTCTCGGGTAAGAATAAACACCATGCAACACAAGCAACTAAACTCAATTCAACTGTATTATTCATCGTGGCAGCAATACCAATATGCATACTACACATTAAACCAATAGCACAATAAACTAACTTCTTACTACCCAAATAACTACCAAGTAAACATAACGGTGTACCAAACATTTCAACATATGGTACCGTTGGTGTCATGTATCGTAACCCTGTTGGAGTAAGTAAGGCATAGATATATCGTGCAATGGTTGTATGACGAACATAGGTATCCAATGCAGGTAATGCATTATATAATGGTGATATTGTCCATCCTTTTAATGGATCGGAATATTTTCCATATCCTGCATCCCAATATAACCATACTATTAATAATTTGAATGCAATTGTTGCTGGTGTTAGAATTGATTTGTTATTCTTGGACTGTTTCTTGTTGGCAGAAGATGGATTATCAATTGACCATACGGCATCGAGTGGTAGAAACATTGAATAGAATAGTAAATGATGAAAGTATCTGTACATTGCAACAACAAAAGTGAGATATGAAAACATACATACAAGACAAACATACACAATAGGATATGACTTATACTTACCGATCCAATATGAAATTCAACCAAGTATTCCTCAAAGTTAAACTTAAATACAATATCCAACTTGCCACACTAACAATCTTTGTTTTATATCCAATTATTAACATGACTGCTAGCATTACTTGAATTGATAATAGTAATTGTGAGTAGATCATTGATCCCGAGTAGCAATGGATGCATATTGTTTTGTATAGATTATCAACTTTTGGTAGGAGAAGATTCAATGGTAGTGTTCTAATCATATCATATGAGTAGCGTATGTAGCGGTGAGTAGATTTGCAATATTATATCATGCAATGGAGATATATAATTAGAATTAATACACATTAAAACAAATAGACTTACCCATCATCACTATAAAATGCATGTAGATATTGAAATCTTGATGTTAGCTCGATAAATAACATGATACCTAAACATATACGATAGATAGCAATAGCTTGATAATTTGAACTGAAGACTGTTTGCCATCGTTTGATAGTATTATTGTCTACCATGATTATTGATCGAGTTTTTGATGTATTAGATGCTATGAATGATGTGATGGCTTGCAAGAGGGTTTGTATGATATTGATTGAAATGAGTTGCTAACAAATTAATAACCAGATAAACTAGTAATCCTCTTTGTTGCCCCTAATATAAATATACTACAATCGTCTATTGCAATTAAGCCTACTAACGCCAACGTTAGTTGCTTATGATCACTTAAGCTCTCGGATTATAAATTCCGAAAGTTCCAGTAAAGATGAAGTTTCTATAAAAGTTGGGTGGACCACCATCAATTGAACGAATCTCGCTATCAGCATATCTCGTACACTATATAAGCTGTATGTATTCATTCTTTGCTGAGTCTGTTATCGGGAGCATCATGTGAAGAGAGCCACACTGTGATTGCAAAGCTACTATTATATGAAGGAATTCGTTTCTAGATTTTTACTCATGAAGATTTTATTTTAGAGATTTTTGTTGATTGGTGATGATCGTATAGAGGTTGATAGATTGAAGTTGATTGAACAGATAGGATAAGAGAACTCTTTGTACTATCTAATCTATTATAAATTATGACGTCAATTGAAAACGACGATGAATGCGGTATCTATGTACTCAAAGATCCAATAACCCTTCCATGTACACATAAGTTTTGCCGAACATGTTTTCAAAGTTGGAGATCAAAGTATGATGGTAATGACTTGGATAAGAAGTGTCCACTATGTAGGGAACCCCTCCCCCCTTCTAAAGAAATGATTGCACAGTTAAAGTCATATCGGGCTGTTATTGAAAAGCATGAAAAGAACGAAAAGAACGGTGGTATAATTAGCCCCGATGATACTATGCGATATCTAACGGTCAAAGGAATGCTTGCTGAGTTAGAAGATAAGATGAGAGATGTAAATTTAGAAGAGGAGGTATTAGATGATGGTGAAGATTTTGTACTTCTACCAGAGAGTTTAACATCCGCGGCACAATCTAATAATATTGCAGTGATTCTAGACTGGTTAGGACCTCACCCGAATAACCCTCCGATCGGACCACATCCCGATTCGAATCGACGTCTTAATGCAAAGGATCCAATGAAATTACAAAGAACATTGTTGCATGAAGCAGTTTTTGAGGGTCATT